>JAESFV010000123.1_pt1 | contig 129247 bp, 125 predicted proteins | sample 9269471 | NCBI WGS metagenome assembly JAESFV01 (sample SAMN14502647, study PRJNA617108) | algae metagenome | isolation source: Symplocastrum torsivum CPER-KK1 and co-occurring heterotrophs from... | place: USA: Central Plains Experimental Range, Colorado | collected 2001-01-01
CCAATGATGATAACCAGGATGATGACCAGCAGACTGCCAATGATGATGACCAGGATGATGACCAGCAGACTGCCAATGATGATAACCAGGATGATGACCAGCAGACTGCCAATAATGATGACCAGGATGATGATGAGACAGTCGCTGCTTATGAGCTAGTTGGTCCATCTAGTCGGTGTTTCCCTGGTTTAGTCGGTTTGCAGCAAATTCCTGATTCTGAAGTTAACAATATCGAGCAGTAAAACTTTGACAATCCAACGGGATGACGAGCCAGTCTAAGCCTAGCCAGCTCAGGATTGAAGTAAGTTGTAGTAGAAGATGGGTTGGGTTTAATCAACAAGACCCATCTTCATAACAAAGCTTCTCTATTTGTGTTCGACATCAGCGATCGCACCCTTCCCCAGACCGTAATTGGAAGTTGTTCCAGGTCTTGTTGATGAAGGTGAAGCGATCGCTTTTTCTTGCACAGGTATAGCAACCAGACAAAGACCCAGAAGAAAAAACCCGCAACAGACAGCTTCTGCGGGTTTTTCGTTCATTCGATATGATGAAGAGGCTTTCCTCAAATCCTCTTGGTCTAAGCCTAATCAACCCATGTGACGAGCGCGTGACAACCAGATAACAATGTAGCGATCGCTTTTTACCAAGCTAAGTCAGAAAGAGAGAGGAACACTTATCACCCTTTTAGGGAGTCAAGTGAGTAAGCTTTAAATATTGTTGCTCCTTAAGGATTTCTACTCCTCGCTTCATCACTTTCCTGAATCTCACGACGAACATCGTCTAAACTTTCACCATCTTCTAAAGCGCCAGTCCAGGTTTTAAGACCTTCAGGCTCAGCATCTCGACCTAGTACATCCCGATAGATGTCGTTAATCCGATTTTTCGCCTCGTCACTATTAGCAATGCCTTCACGGACATCATCAAGTGAATTACCTTGGCGTATTACCGTCCTTGACCAGTCTCTGAGTCCTCGCCTGTCTGCATCACGACCTAGCACATCTTCATAAACGTCTCTGACTTCCTGACGTACTCCTACCCTTACGCGAATAGGTTGCCTTACGCGAAGAGGTCGTCGATTGTACCGATAATCATCTCTGTTTGTACAACTAACTTGGTTGTAACGAGTCACAACACAAACTCTCTGTGCTTGTGCAGGAGCAGCCAAGGACATTAAACCAGAAACAGTGAGAACACTAAGAAGCACTGAAGTTCTCAGGGTAGTTTTCATAGATTGTTCCTCTCTTTCTTTGACTTATACGGCCTGTTGAACAATTATTAAGGTAAAAGATATATCAGCAAGAGACTTCGCCTCATTAGCTCACCTAATTGGATGAATCGAGGGATATGAATATAGGGTAGTCATTTCCTTCAATTAGCTCGTGGTGGTAGATATTATCCAGTTATTTTCAAAGACGTTAATCGGTACTAAATAGTTGCAAGCTATTCAAGCGGTCTTTCCTTCGCTACTGAATTGATACTTGAGTACAATCTAGGCGATCGCTCTGTTGAAATGAAAATACATTCATTAGTTGTATATGTAGTTTATGATAACGAATCTAAGTCTATTGATAATTAATTCATTTAGATTTTCGATTTTTGTCATATCCTTAGTCAAAGTTAAATAGGCGATCGCTTAATTATGTTGCGCTGCACTACCTTTAGAAGACAGTGCAGCACTAGTTTGTATGGTTTTCTGGAAAACCCCTATAAAAACCAACTGTGAACTGCGAAGATTATCAATCAGCATCCTCATTTGCTCTAGTTGGGGAAGCTCTACTCAGTAAAAACCACCATAGCTCTAATCCGATGAGTGCAGCCCCTCCCAAAGTAACACCAAGTTTTAGCCCCCAAGGCTGCTCAATTTGCCGAAATTGACTTGTTTGTCTAGGCGCTTCTGCTGCGGTAGCTGCCTTTACTGGAATACTGGAAGTGATTGAAATTAATAAGCTTAGCCCAATCAGGCGACCCAAAAATTGACTTTTTTTGAACATGATTTTTACTCCTAGAATTATCTACTGAAGGAAGGTTTAAAGTTTCGCAGTCGTAAGGCATTAGTAACAACCGAAACTGAACTAAATGCCATTGCTCCACCTGCAATAATTGGGTTCAGTAACCAACCTGTAAAAGGAAATAAAATTCCAGCAGCCAGAGGAATTCCGGCAACGTTGTAGATAAAGGCAAAGAAGAGATTTTGGCGAATGTTGTTAATTGTGGCGCGACTGAGTTGTATCGCTGTGACAATACCACGCAGATCGCCAGAAATTAGAGTGATGTCACTGGCTGCGATCGCAACATCTGTCCCTGTCCCAATCGCTATCCCAACATCAGCTTGAGCAAGTGCTGGGGCATCATTGATTCCATCCCCCACCATCGCAACAATTGATTTTTGATTGGATTTCTCCTTCTTCTCCTTCCTTCCTCGTTTCTGTGCCTGAAGAGATTGGATAATTGCTGCCTTTTGATCGGGACGAACCTCAGCAAAAACACGCTTGATGCCAACTTCACTTGCGATCGCATCTGCGGTTTGCTGATTGTCACCTGTTAGCATCACCACCTCTAAACCTAACCGTTGCAATGCTCTCACTGCCTCAGTTGAGGAAGATTTGAGGGCATCAGCAATTCCTACTATTCCCTCAAGTTCTCCATTCACCGCAATCAAGGCTGTTGTTTTACTCGCCGCCTCCCACGTACCTTGATAACGGTTTAATGCTTCAGTACGAATCCCCAGTTGCTGCATCCAGCGAGAGGTTCCAATTTGCACGAATTGGTCATTTACAATACCCTGAACACCAGCACCAGCAACGGCTTCAAAGTCTTTTGCTTCTGGTAATGGAAAATCGACACCTTGCGCTTTGGCGTACTGCACAACAGCTTCAGCAAGAGGATGTTCAGAGTTGCGTTCAATCGCTGCCGCAAGTCGCAGGAGATTGATTTCATTACTGTAGGCGGTTCCTCTAATCGTCACATAGTCCGTTACAACAGGCTTGCCCTCAGTCAAAGTCCCGGTTTTATCCAAAACAATCACTTGAAGATTGTGAGCAATTTCCAGACTGTCCGCCCCTTTAATCAGAATGCCGTTTTGAGCGCCAATCCCCGTACCTACCATTACGGAAGTGGGTGTTGCTAAACCCAAGGCACAGGGACAGGCGATAATTAGCACCTCTACTGTGGTAATCATTGCCAGAGTTAGATTACCTGTAAAGTTAAACCAAATCACGAAAGTTGCGATCGCGATCGCGATTACTACTGGCACAAACCATCCCGTTACCCGATCAGCTAATCGTTGAATCGGCGCTTTCGCACCCTGCGCCTGTTGTACCAACTGAACAATCTGCGCCAATACAGTATCTTTGCCTACCCGTGAGGCTTGGAACTTAAAACTGCCAGACTTGTTAATCGTCGCGCCAATTACCTCATCCCCTGCCTGCTTTTTCACGGGTATACTCTCACCCGTCACCATGGATTCATCGATTGTGGAGGAACCGTCTAGCACTTCGCCATCAACAGGAATTTTCTCTCCCGGACGTACCAGCACGACATCACCAACTTGGACTTCTTGTAGCGGTACATCGACTTCTTTACCCTTGCGAATCAGACGCGCCGTTTTCGCTTGCAACCCAATAAGTTTACGAATTGCTTCAGAAGTCTGTCCCTTTGCCCGACTTTCAAACAGTCGCCCTAGCAGAATCAAGGTAATAACAATTGCAGCCGTTTCATAGTAAACCGCTGGTTCCAACCCTTGCGCTCTAAAAAATCCCGGAAAAAGTGTAACAAAAATTGAGTAAAAATACGCCGCACTGGTACCTAGTGCAATTAATGTATTCATATCAGCCGCACGGCGTTTCACTGACTTAATCGCACCCTGATAAAACGACTGTCCACACCAGAACTGTACAGGTGTCGTCAAAATTAACTGCAACCAAGGGTTATGCAGCCACATAGGAATAAAGGGAATATGCAGCCCTGTCATCATCGGTAGTGAACCCACGAACAAAACTAGACTGATGATGCCTCCCACAATTAGCTTGGTTGTCAGGATTTGCTGTTCGGCGCGACGGGTAGCTTGTTCAGCCTCGTCTTCATTCGTACCGATTTCCTGAAGTGGCGATGCACCGTATCCCGCATCAGTAACCGCTTTTTGAATAGCTTCTAAGTGCGTTTTTTTGGGATTGTATTGAACAGTTGCTTGCTCTGCCCCAAAATTGACATTGCACTCCTCCACACCAGGAACACCTTGAATTGCTTTCTCTACGTTGGACGCACAGGAAGCACAAGACATCCCTCGTAGCTTAAGAGTCAGAGTATCCATATTGACTAGCTCCGGATCGTAGTTACCCTATCTGTAAGGTAAAGTATCTAGTTGACTGGAGAGTCAAGGGGCTAAGCAAAACAGAGTGTACTATTTTCCAGAACTAAGGGTTTCGTCTCGTTCATCGGTCAAGATAAATTGCGATATGTGGGTTAGATAGTGAAGAGCGATCGCTTTCGCTTATTGATCGCTATTCCACGAGTGCAACAGCATCAGGGTTGGCGGCCAAGCGACCATCTTCCATATAAACAATGCGGTCGGCAATATCCAAAATCCGATTATCATGCGTCACTAGCAAAATAGTGGCGCCCTGTTCCTTTGCCAATTTCTGCATCATTTCTACCACATCTCGACCTGATTTTTTATCCAGTGCAGCGGTAGGTTCGTCTGCTAGAACAATTTTCGGATGACTCACCAAAGCACGCGCGATCGCAACCCGTTGCTTTTGTCCTCCAGATAGATTATCGGTGTAGTAATCCACACGATTTCCTAAACCGACTGTCTTAAGAATATCGGTTGCTATCTCATCCATATTTTGGTCTAGATAGCGATCATGTAATTCTAGAGACATTCGCACGTTCTGCTTAGCTGTAAGGAAAGTCAACAGGTTGTGTGCCTGGAAAATATAGCCAATTTGCTGTCGCACTACCCTCATCTCGTTTTTACTCGCTCCATTCATTTCTTGCCCCAGGATTTTCAGGCTACCTTCTTGTGCAGAACGCAAGCCTCCCATTAGTGTTAGTAATGTCGTTTTGCCAGAACCCGATGGACCAGTCATAATTACAATTTCTCCAGAATGGATGTCGAGATTGATGTCAAATAGCGCTTGTTTTCGTAGTTCTCCTTCACCAAAATAGTGATTGAATTGATGGATAGAAATAACAGGTTGAGTGCTTGAAAACTGAGTAGAATTTGAGGAATTTAAAGTATGCATAGCAGCTTAGTTGGAGTTACGGTAATCGTTTGAACTACAAAAGCAAAAGTTGTATGAGGGGTTAAGGGTATTGAGCGTGTGAAGTTAGAAAATATCAGCTGGGTCAGCAGACTGTAATTTCCTCATTGCGATCGCTCCCGATGCAATGCACATCACAAGCGTCAAAGACAGCACGAGTACCAGACGCTCAAGCGACATTTTGACGGGAAGTAGCGTCGCTTGTGCTATTAGTCCGTAAAGCCCAAGTGAAATCCCAAATCCCGGAATAAAACCCAGTATTGCTAGAATCAAAGCTTCTTGAAGCAGAATTCCAACTAGGTAACTATCGCCATAGCCCATTGCTTTGAGGGTGGCGTATTCAGGTAAGTGATCGGAAACATCAGAGTAAAGAATCTGATAAACAATTACCGTCCCCACCAAAAAGCCGACGACAGTTCCGAAGCCAAAGATAACGCCGATAGGACTAACTTGACTCCAATAGTTTCTCTCCCGTTGGATAAATTCTTCTTTTGTCAGAACCAGCACATCATCCGGCAATTTGGCTTTTATATTTGCTTGCACTTGCTTGATGTCTGCACCTGGCTTCAACGTAATTAGACCGACATCGATATCATCGGCTTGGCGTTCTGGAAACAGACGCAAGAAAGTAGAGTCACTCACAATCAAATTGCCATCAGCCGAGAAAGAGGCTCCCATTGTGAAGACACCAGTGACTTGAATTTGTAAGTCATTCAGTTGAGCTGGAAGCGGTTTAGATTGCTGAAGTTGACTAGCAACATTACCCAGATCGGGTCGCGCCGCCTGGTCATAAAGTACATAATTCAACATCTTGAGTTTATTCAATTCAGGTGCAGCATCTGGCACATCCATTGCTGGGTCACTGGGGTTGAAACCATAGATTTGTACTTGCCAGAAGGTTCGATTAGCAGGATTACGCCATCTTCCAATTCCTAGATAGAGAGAGTTGATAGAAGCTACACCATCTGTACCTGCTGCTTGAAATAGCCTAGAACGTGAGAAGGGTTTGATGGTCTGCACGTTATCAGATAGAGAATTTAGCAAGAACAGGTCGCTCCGCAATCTGTAGTGCATTCCCGTAGCAGAAGCGTAGGCAGATTCCATCAGTCCAAGCTGGAAAAACATAAGGATATCGGCGAAGCCAATTCCAGCTAAGGCAACAAAGAGGCGAGTTTTTTCTCGCTTCACCTGAAGCCATGCCAGTGGTGTTTTGCGAAGTAGTTTACGTAGCATAGGTTTCACCAGAGGTGTCACAAAAAAAAATGATATCGGGCAACCGTTATCTTTTACTTCAAACTCATTTCCGGTTGAATGGCTACCTGTACCTGCAAGTTGGTTAGGCTTGCCACTTGTTGACTATCCTTTGAATTGAGGCGAATTCTGACTTCAACGACGCGGCGATCAAGGTTCTGTCCAGGCTGATTGCTGAAGACTTTTTGCTGGCTGACTTGCAACCCAAGTTGACGAACGGTTCCCCGCAGTTCTCCAGAAATCCCCTCACCAGTAACGATCGCTGATTGACCGCTGCGAATCTTGCCAATGTCGCTCTGGTAAATTTCTGCAACCACTTCCATTGGGTCAGTCTTTCCCAGGTCAACAATACCTTCGTCTGCGATCGCCTCGCCGGATTGGGTGTAAACTTCCAAAACTTGCCCTGTGATCGGTGCGCGAATGCTTGCCTCTTTCAACTCAGCCTCAGCGCGTTTAACGGCTGCAATTGCCTGATTAATCTCGGTTTGCGCCACTCGGACATCTTCAGGGCGAACTTCGACAATCTGGTTTAGAGTAGCTCTGGCTCGATTGATTTGGGCACGCAATGGGCCAGCCGTGCGATTCCGATTAGATTTGACTTCGTTGAGTTGTGCTTGAGCAGTTTCCAATGTAAGCCGCCTTTGGTCGAGGTTGGAAGCTGCGATCGCTCCTTCCCGATACAAGATTAGGTAGCGGTTATAGTCGGCTTGTGCGACGTTAACCTCGGATTGCCGACGAGCAATGATGGCGGTTTGACTCGCAATTTCGCCCTGCAACTCTTCTTCAAGATGAGTAATTTCGGCTTCTTGAGCTGCAATTTCCCCAGATTGCCATTAGACAGAAATGACTTTATACTCGGCTACTATGGCAACGACCTTCTCAAGGGTTCGTATGACGATGATGCCCTTTTCGGGGAAGAAGGCAGTGACTGGCTCGTTGGCAGCGATGGGAATGACTACATCAATGGCGGTGGCTCTAGCTACAACAGCAATGAGTACGACATGTTAATTGGAGGCACTGGCGCAGACACGTTTGTCTTAGGTAATAACGCTCCTTTGTCTTCAGGACAGTCCTGTTTGTCCTAGACAATTGGCTCAAGAGACGTGATCTGTGCTTCGCCGCAGCGCTTCGCTATCGCCTTTTTAGTGTCTCTTGTTAGTCTTATCTCAGAACTGAATAGCAGAAGAGATGATCATGGTCAAAATCAGTTGGTGATGGAGAGGGCAAGGGAAACAAGGGGACAAGGAGGAGTTTTCCTTCCAACCAACTACTGATGACCACACCCTGCTGCAAACCGCTTTATTCCCAAAGTTTGATTTATGCCACCCTTCAAGAGCAAACCCCAGAAAGTTTCCTACTATTAAAGAATAGCCTTTCAATTTTTCAAAATCTTTTTTTTATCCTCACTCTCAATACTTTTTACAATTATGTCTCTTAACCCTCAACAAGAAAAAATCCTTACAGCTTTTGTGACCGCCCTTGAAAAGATAGATGAATCTTTGCCACTGGGACTACAAAAGCAGCTCAATGCCATCGGTCAGAACTTGGAAGCTAGGGTTGTGGAACTACCTACCATCGCAGCCAGCCTGCCTTCTTTAAATCAGGCTTACCAGGTAGCTCTAGGAGATACACAAACGGACAAAGGCGGGCATGGCGCAACACTCGTTTCTATGAATCAGGATGGCAGCGCCAAACTTCGCGAACACGCTGCCCAAATTCTCACAGATTCAGACCCAGTTCAAGCTGCTCAGCGAAACCCATATCGAGGGTTAGGGCAAATTGCTACAAACCCACTCAAGCGCTTCTTTGGCAGGGGTTAGGAAAGCAACAACAGAGTTTGCCACTTTGGCTCTCGCAAACTCTTCAATTGGCGGCAGAAATCTTACTAATCAATCCAGAATCCCTCAAATCGCGGGAAGACAGCGCTGTGTACTTAACTGTGTGATGAATATTCACATGACCCAACTACTGATGAAGCTAATTATCGCGGAACTGGTAACGAAGAGTATGGTTTGTCAGGTTCTTAGGGACGAGAACCTTTAGGAGAATACCGTGAAGAAACTACTCCTGTAGATCATTTTGGCATAGCCAATGCGTTTGGCTTATGTGATATGCACGAAAATGTGTGAGTTTTGGCTTGTCGCCACACGATGCTCGATGACTCAGACATCAACGATCCTCGCATGGCAAGAGCCGTTGTAGGAGCTGTTGTGGCATCAGTGGTGCAGAACCCGATGGTTTATGTATCGGGTGGAAGTGAGCATCAAGGTCCACCCGGAGGCGGTTCTGTAGTTGCGATCGCACAATGCAACACAACAGCCTCCTTCGCTTCTACGAATGGAAGTAATTAATTAATGGGGTTGGGATTAAAGTTTGTCGCCAATCTGGTGCAAGAGACTCTATGAACTGCCGTACACAACTCTCTATATGAAAGTCTCTTTGCCCCAATCACCAATCACCAGCCCCCACTCTCAAAACAGATCTCGCATTCTAATTGCGTCCGTCTCGAATTCTCAAGGAGAACATCTCATTACGCATACTCATCATTCGCTCAGTCATTTCATTGGTATTTCTAAGCATCTCCATTGCCATTCTTCTAATTTCAGGATTATCAGACTGAAGTAATGGTAAGGCGGCATCCATCATCTCCATTTGTTGTATGACCATTCGATTGAGTGAGCGCAACTCCTCAAATTGCTTGGCATCAATTTCTCCAGTATCTTCTGCAATCAGGAGCGGCTGGGACTGGACTTGACGAGTCTTCAATTCATTAGACTCAATCGGTTCGACCGCTTTGGCATTGGTCACTAAGGCAAGAGTGAAAAGAGTAGCTAATGCAGAGCTTTTTAGAAGTAAGTTCATGGTAGATTATTCTCTCAATTAGGGTGTTTTGGAAGAGACGGATTCTTGGAAATCTTTCGACTTCTGCTTTAATGTTTAGATTAGGCAGCAAATCTGAGAAATTCCTGAAGATTAGGCTATAAACTTCCTGAGAAAATAGTTAGCTTTAATCCGGCTAAGTTAAAGTGAAATACGAGAAAGCTCTACAGTCCAAAGCGGATGGCAGTAGGTCATTATGGTTGCTTGAGGTATCTCACAACCTTCCTTTTGGGCGAAATAACCCATCCCTCAACTAAGTTACTGGGAGAAAGACGGCTCTTCAATTGACATCAAAAAATATTTGTACCCAAAGGACTATTATGTACATCTCGAACTAACTGGAATGCAATTATCTGCCTATCCTTTAGAGAAAGCTGAACAGGTAGTGCAACTTATAAACTAATCAACAGATGAAAAGTCTAAAAGGGTATGTTGCCAGTCTATTTGATAAAGAATTCATCTCAACAGGTTTAAAGACTTCTTTTTTTGTAGGTTCTCTGCTCTTTTTAATCAATCATGGTTTTGCCTTTTTGCGAGGGGAGATGAATTATGAGCGTTGGATTTCTGTATTGATGACTTACATCATGCCTTACCTGGTCAATGTTTATGGTCAATATTCTTATCGTCGTAAGCTGAGTAAGCGCAATTGAGCTTAACACCTTGACGATAATCTCCCTAATTTGAAAGTGAGGTGAGTTCCTTATCCCTTTAGGTGGAACGGGAGAATATGCTGAATGCTGTACTTTCCGTTGTGACCTTGCCTAAAATGCGATCGCGTCCAACGAAGAGAGGAAAATTGATAGCGCGATCGCACTCATCATTCAACAGCATTCAGCAACTATTCGCAGCTCTACAAAAACTTTGATTTAAGTTACTGAGCGCTAGCATTACTAGAAGGACGCAGGGGGGCGTAGCCAAAAGTGGCATTAGCCATACGGCACCAAATAACGACAGATTTGAAGGAACTCAAATCGACATTGTCAGGAATTGGGTAACGTTGAGCACCATTGTAATCGTGTAAGCTACCTAGGTTGATCGCACTACCTAGATTTTGATAAGTCTGCGGTGGTTGTTCAGGAGTATCCAGGAGAACGTGCAGATCTGGACCCTGATCACTTGTGCTAAAAGCCGCATCAATCTCTAAATAGCGATGCCCATTTTCTGTAACAATCCGAGCCTCGCCAGTAGTAGGCTTTTCCCCAGCCACAAAAGTTCCGGACGCTAGGGCTACAGGCTGACTCTGCACCACAGTCGTACCAGAGTTACTTTGGGTAGAAGTTGGACTAACGGCTCTTGAAGGTGAATTGGCTGACACTCCTGCTACATAGTCTGAGACGGATAAAGCACAGACGGCAAATGAAGTAGTTCCCAGTAGTAGCAATTGATTAAGCTTCATGCTTTCTAACTCGCTTAAGATAATCTTTCTTGAACTCAGTTATGAGGTGAGTTTCTAGGTTCCAAACAAGTTTGAATGAATAAACGTGGTAGAAAATGATTTTTATCTGAGAGTTTTAGTGAAAATCCTGAGAGGAAGCTGAGTTTTTCTTATCTAAAATGTGTATTAAAAGCTTTCTTAAAGCCGTTCAATAAGTTCTTTTCAAAGTTATGTAGGTAAGGTGATTGTAAAGGTACTGCCTTCACCAGGTTTGGATCTCACCGTAATACTACCGCTCATGCCTTCTACCAGAGTCTTCACAATGGCTAAACCCAAACCCTGACCCCCCGTAGAACTGGAACGAGCTTCATCCACTCGGTAGAAGCGGTCAAAAATGCGGCTCTGGTTCTGTAGCCCAATCCCAACGCCGCGATCACACACTTGAATGATTGCCTGTTTATCAACACGCTCTAATTTCAAAACAATTGGCTGTTCGGGAGCTGAGTATTTTACGGCATTATCAATGAGGTTAATCAACACTTGTTTGAGACGATCGCGATCGGCAATCGCCTCAACATCAGTGGTTGTCGTAACTGTAAGCAATCGATTGCTAAACTTTTGTGCCATGCCTGCTACTTCTGCAACCAAATCGTTGAGTAGCACTGATTCCAGATGGAAGTGCATATAACCACTATCGGCACGCGCCAAATCTAGCAAGTCTTCTAGCAAACGCACGGTGCGTTCAGCTTCGGAGGCGGCAGTCTCCAAGGCTTCTCGTTGATAGTCGTTAAAGTTTGTCCCTCGTCGCAGCAAGCTTTGCAAATAGCCTAGTACGACCGTCAACGGCGTTCGCAATTCATGAGAGACATTACTAACAAACTGGCGTTGCTGTTCCCAGGCATCGGAAAGTCGAGACAGCATCATGTTGAAGGTTTGAGCTAGTTCTTTCACTTCACTAGGGGCATGGCTTAATTGCAGCTTAGCCTTGCTTAAACCTTCTGCCGAGATTGCCCCGGCCATCTGGCTCATCTCCTGTAAAGGTTGGAGTGAACGCCGAATCCGAAATGCGATCGCACCCATCGTTACAATCGTTACCAAGATACAAACAATAGCAAGGCTGCGAGTGGCTGCAATTAACTGACGCTGATCGTTCGTCACATCTTGAGCCATGTACACCTTACCGAGGAGTGTTCCCTTGATGATTACCGAACCTTGGCGCAACACTAGGTACTGCTCACCCACTTGGTAGACTTGGGGCTTAAGTGGCATCTCGGCAAGGGACATTAATTGAGCCTTTGGGACAAAGGAAGCATTTAATCCTACTGATTGAGCCAGTAGCTGACCGTCTGAATCTTTGACCCAGATGAGCAAACCCGGCACCGATACATTATCAATCGTCTTTTGCAGTCCGGTTTTTATGGATAGCATTTCGCTATAAAGCTCCACATCGCGGGGAAAGCGAACCGCAATGTATTCAACACTTTGCGTATGCGTCGCAATCAAGATCTGCTGCATTTTCCAGCTTGTCCAAACAGCAACACTCCCTAAGCTCAAAACTGAAACAGCCGCAATTTCTAGCGTTAGACGAAGCTGTAGCGAAGATGGGTCGAGATGTCTTCGCTTGATTTGATTGATTGCTTCCCAGAGTTTGCGGCTTAGTTGCACATGATGCCTTCAGAAGCTAGCAGTCATTTAGCATAAACAGGTTTCGCCCATTCGTTCAATTTTATGTATGAATTCTGTTGAGGCGATATATCCACTCTAGTTGAAGTGCTTTATTGCAGAATGATGTAGCTCTAATGGAAGCCTGAGTTTTTACTGAGAAAACTGAGAGCAGATACGTTCTATCATTTTGTCTCAGCCTACATTCAAGATTCTCTCAACCTAATCTCATCTGCCATCTGTTACAGATTGGTAAGCTCAGAGAGATTAATCACGTCTGTACACAGGAACATTGTGACTCGCCAAGGAAAACTGCATCATTTAACTAACAGAATTCCAGGGCAAATCTATCTCTGGCTTGCCATCCCGATCTTTGGTGCTTCCAGTGCAGTAACGCGAAGACTTACAGAGATTGGTGCCCAAAATTTTGTGAATGGGCAAAATCCAATTTCTCTATGTAATGTTTTATTTGTGGGCAATCTCTGCGCTTTGATGGTTTTGATGTTACTTTACGGGCGAGAGTGGCAGCGGAGAACCTTAAGGCAACTGTCGAGGCAGGATTGGCTCAGTTTAGTTATCGTGGCAATTTTATCTGGCGCACTTGCCCCTGGCTTAATTTTTCAGGCGCTGGCATTAACACAGGTCAACAATGTAGTTTTGATTGGCAGGTTAGAACCCCCACTGACGCTTGCCTTGTCTATTTGGTTCTTAGGAGAACGGGTGAATAGGTGGGAAATTGTGGGTGCGATCGCTTCTTTTATTGGTGTTGTCCTGACCATCTTCCTGCAACCGCCTGAAACAAACATGATGCAGGTGGGAGGATTCAGCATCGGGGTTGGTGAATTGTTAGTTGCGATCGCAGCGCTGGCGCTTGCCGTCTCTACGATTATTGGCAAAAAACGGCTCTCCAAAGTACCGTTAGGAATCTACAGTATTGTTCGGACTGGCTTGGGAACGGCAGTCTTCTTCGTGTCTGCTCTGGTACTTTACGGCAGTCACCATTTTATGGATGTCCTTTCACCGTTTCTGTGGCAGTGGATGCTAGCGTATGGTGTAGTAATTGTCGTCGTCGGTCAATCGTTGTGGACGGCTGGCTTGAGAGCCTCTACGGTTTCTACCGCATCGATCGTTAGCTCCTTTACGCCAGTTGCAGGTATCGTAGCTGCTTATCTCGTTTTGGGAGAAGTCCCAAGCGCCGCTCAATATCTTGGCGGTAGTGTAATTTTAATCGGCATCATTGTGAGTCAAGTTGGTATTCATAAAAAGACCTCACGTAGAGTTACCGAAACAGTGAACTCTATGCAAGCGGAGCAAGCGATCGCAGGTAAAGTTGGATTCAAGGGTATTTGAACCACTCTTATGTTTTTATCAGTGTTGATGAGGCATGAACACTGATAAAAATCAGTTGCCTAGCCTCGGTAGCTGAACGCTGACAATAGTTCCGATGCCTACTTCAGACTGAATTATTAACTCACCAGCATGGGCTTTGACAATTCGTTTAACAATCGCCAATCCTAATCCGTTACCACAGGGCTTGGTGGTAAAAAACGGCGTACCGAGCTGGGAGAGGATGTCCATGGGAATGGGAGTGCCTGCGTTGTGAATGCTGATGCAGACTCGATCAGGACTTATGCCAAAATCAGTACGCCAAGTGATAACTTCGTCGTCAGCAACAGCTTCGCAAGCGTTTTCGATTAGGTTGATAAATACTTGTTTGAGTTTGTCGCAATCACCGAAAATCCAGGCTGAAGGCAACATTGAAACAAGTTCAATTCTTCGTCCTTTAGCGGCGGGAAGTGTACGGATCGAATCAAGCATCCCAGCTACAAAATCGTTTACCTCCAGTGCCTGACATTCAAGTACCTGGCGTTTGGCGTAGAGCAAAATTTCATCCAGTAAACGCTTCAGTCGATCTGCTTCTTCAAGAGCTAGTACCAGACGGAGTTGGGCGTGTTCCGGGAGTTCTATCCGTCCTAAAGCACTCAGCCCCATCAGCACAGTCGTCAAGGGATTGCGAACCTCATGCACGATCATCGCCGCCAGCTCTCCAATTTCAGCTAAACGGGCAATCTCTTGCTCAGCCTGTTTGCGCTCATTCATTTCCGCTTGCAATTGCTCATTCGTCTGCCGAAGTTCAGCCGTTCTCTGTTCGACTTGAGCCTCCAATCGATTATTGGCTTCAATCAGTTGCGCCTGAGCCATCTGTAGTTCTTTGGTTCGTTGGGCAACTTCTGCCTCCAAGATTTGATTGAACTGACGCTGCTGCTGATAAAGCTGATAGTTGTCGATTGCCATCGCTGCTCGCTCAGCAAAGATTTCAGCTATTCGTACTTCTTGGTCTGTGAAACAGCGGGGCTGTCGCTGGAACGAGCAAATTGTCCCAATGACTTCTCCTATAGATGTCCGCAAAGGTACACCTAAATACGCTCGGTAGCCCTCTGGAGCTTGCCCATAATCTGTGCAGGCTTTGGCATCTTCAACGACCAGAGGAGCGCCAGTTGCAATGACAGTCCCTGTAAGCGTACCGTGCAGATTATAAGCCCGATCTCCGGCTTCACCCAAATCGAGCGTACTGGATAGGATTCGTTCTTGCCCGTCCTGACAAAGCGTTACCACAGACCAATCTAGCCCAATTAGTTCACTCACTCCTCGCGCCACGGCTTGGAGGTAATCCTTGAGTTCATCTGTCCGGTAACTCAGAGAGGACAGAACCTCTAATGCGTGCTGCTCTTGCTGCCAACGAAATGTATCTAGAGACACGACAACTCACTCCTCGACAAACTCGCGGCAATAGAACTCTGGGAAGTCGTTCACTCACTTTCACTTTCCCACATCGGCTATCGATACTTTAAACATGAATTTGTTAGGCAGTTTGTCAAACTGCTAACCAGACTGCAACAAACATGGCTACCGATGTACCAATAAAGTTGAAGCTCAGATTAATGTTGGTTTAAGTCTGTAGAATGCCTAGCGGCTTCTGTTTGTTGTTCCTGTTTTACTCTACGAGAAAGTTGGGCAAATGTGGCTTCTAACAATTCGAGTTGTTGAGTAATTTGCTTGAGGCGTTGAATGAGCAGGTCGAGAGGCGGTTTCATGTTAATAATTGTTCCAAAGTTACTTCATCGTTGAGAGAACGGTTTTTGTTGGCATAGTTCTAGGATGTACCTCAAATTTTAAGATTCTCCGATTAATAACTGACAATCTTCTCAATGAGAACCGCTATAGGTACTTTACCTATTTGGGCAGTTGGCTAATTTTCTACAGAAATTATGTATCTTGAGTCTTAAGTAATAGACTTGTCTTGAAAATAAAGGCTGAAACGACGGAAAATAGTTCTCATTTGGAACTATTTTTATCCTTGTGTAGTGGTTAACTAAGGTGCTTTATGAACAGCAGGTGCCTGAATGGTGCAAGGCTTCATCTCACACTGCTGTTCATAAAGCTTCTGCACGTAAGGCTCCTGCCAACTCAGTGGAACTTCCAACAAATCTCGTGTTCCAGTGATACCTTGTCCAAGAAATAGTAAGAGGGCAAGACAACTCACAGCGATGTGAACGCTGCGCCAGCGATTTTTCCGGTCTTGGTAAATGTTTTGTACGATTGCTAGGGAAAAAATCATCAAGAGCGCAGCTATCATACCGTAATAGTAGTGAGAAATGTACCACTGATCGGTTTTACGATAGATTCCATCTTGACAGCCAAGCACAACTAAAGCTATCCCAGTTAGTGTGGCAAAGATTCCCCGCCATAGTGCTGGCTTTGCTTGGTAGAGCAGGACAAGGGAGGAAATCGCCACGGCAAAGATTAGTCCGATCAAGGCTACTTTGAAGGGTTCTTTACTCCAAACTTGGTTGTCTAAAATACTGCCACTAATATCGACAGCTAATGCCACTAAAACAATACCAACAACAGCACCTGTGAGCCAACGACCAAGCTGGACATGATCCTGTCCCACAACTGGCGGAATCTTACTTTTTCCTTGGAGGGTTTGCAATCGCCGCTGTCGAACTTGCCAAGCGCGGTTCACGACAACTCCAATCAATGGAAAGACTACAACTACGGCAAAGAACGGATGCAGTAATACAAGCAAATCTTTGTTCATCTGAAACCTCTAGCAGAAGTGGGGACTCAAGGCAGCATGAACTAGGCAAAGATTAGGAATGTTGAACCTAGAAAATGAAGCAGATCGTGTGACAAATCTGCTGAGTAGTCGTGGAACTGAGCAAAATTTACGAGCTAAGCGCAGCGTATCCAAAGGTGGCATTGAATTGGCGGCACCAGATGGACACAGACTTGTAATCCTCTAGTTTGACATCGTCAGGAATGAGGTAGCTCTGAGCACCATTGAACTTCTGTAAGCGGCCCAAACTTACATAATCTCCCTCTTCAATGGAAGCGGGTGGTGCTTCGGTGCGATACAAGATCACGTATAAATCGGGTCCTTGACTAGAAGTTTCAAAGACTTGATCAAGCTCCAAAACCTGCTTACCATCGCGAGTCACGATTTGCGCTGTGCCAGTAGTCGGATGCTCAGCTTTGACGAAAGTCCCAGATCTTATTGCATTCTGATTCTGTGCAATCGGTTCAGCCGCTGTGGGTTGTTCCGCCTGAGTCAAGGGCTGATTGGTCAGTGTTGCTCCACAGCTACTCAAAGTCAACACCAAGACAGCACCAAGCATTGTGAAATAGTTCAATCTCATTAAGACACCATCTAGAAGTCATCCACTTATTTGTCATCATGAGCGCTGTCACTGAAGTGCATCTGAAACTAAACTAGACTTTCTCTGAATTTAATCCTTAAGAAGATTTAGCCTAATCTCAGGATTCTCTCAGGCAACTGTGGTGTTGTCATGTGACATTAAGTGCATTTCTCGAAAAAGTTAGAGTCGTTTATTGTTATGACTGCACATATTCTCTTGGTCGAAGATGAAGTCAAGTTGGCTCGGTTCATAGAGTTGGAACTGCACAGCGAAGGCTACCGCGTCAGTGTAGCGCACGATGGGATGGCAGGGTTGACGCTAGCGCGAGAGTCAGCGCCGGAGTTGATGATTCTTGATTGGATGCTGCCAGGGTTATCTGGAATAGAAGTGTGCCGTCGCCTTCGAGCAACCGGAAACAACGTCCCTGTGATTTTGCTAACGGCAAGAGATGAAGTGAGCGATCGCGTGGCGGGTTTGGATGCTGGTGCTGATGATTATCTGGTTAAACCTTTCAGCATTGAAGAACTGTTAGCCAGAGTCCGCGCTCATCTGCGTCGCACTCAGGAAGTTGACTTGGATGTGTTGCAGTTTGAAGACTTGAGCTTAAATCGCCGCACCCGTGAAGTTTTTCGAGGCAAACGGGCGATCGAGTTAACTGCAAAAGAATTTGACTTACTCGATTACTTACTCTCGCATCCCCGGCAAGTGTACACGCGAGACCAAATTTTGGAACGGGTCTGGGGTTACGACTTTGGAGGTGATTCCAATATCATTGAAGTCTATGTTCGCTACCTGCGCCTCAAGCTCGAAGAAAACAACGAAAAGCGCTTAATTCACACTGTGCGTAGTGTTGGATATGTATTAAGGGAGTAGTAATATATCCTTTGCATAGAGTGATGAAAGAGGGTTAGTCTTCAATTCAATTTCTCAGTAATCGCAAACCACTTAAGGTTACGAGTACTGTAGACCCTTCATGTCCAATTACACCTAAAGGCATGGTGATACTACCAGCAAAATTAGCTATCAATAGTAAGACAATAAAACTCAAAGCAAAGGTAATATTTTGTTTGACAATGCTTTGTGAACGTCGTCCTAAGCGAATTGCGTGTTCTAGTTTTTCCAAACGATCTGCCATTAAAACAATATCAGCCGTTTCTAAAGCAACATCACTACCCGCTACTCCCATTGCAATGCCGACAGAGGCTTGAGCGAGAGCTGGTGCGTCGTTGATACCATCTCCTACCATGGCAACAGTTTGATATTGCCGTTGTAAGCGTCGAATCACACTGACTTTATCTTCAGGCAGGAGTTCAGCATAAACTTGGTCAACTCCTAGTTGTTGGGCAACGCTTTCGGCTGTACGCTGATTGTCACCTGTTAGCATGACAATCTGTTCAATACCTAGCTGTTTTAAGCGCTTAAGGGTAGTGGCAGCACTAGGTCGAATTGTATCTGCGATCGCAATAATTCCGAGCAGTTGTCCTGCATAAGCGACCCAAATAACCGTTTTTCCTTCTGCTTCTAGTTGCTGTGCATGAGTGTGGAGAGTTGAAGACGGTAGATTTTGTTGAGAAGTAATTTGTTTTCCAGTAAGAGTATTTTCTAAACCTGCTCCTACATGAATTTTCTGCTTCTCTACAAAAGCCGCTTTCCCTGCTAGAACTAGTTGCCCCTCAACCTCACCACTAATCCCTTGACCAATTTCGGCTTTGACGTTGGCAACTGGTGGTAATTCTAGCTTTGAAAGCTGAGCCGCTTGGGCGATCGCTTGTCCGATAGGATGTTCTGAATATGATTCCAACGCTGCCCCAATTTGCAAGACACGATTTTCTGTTTGCCCTGCGGCTGGGATAATTTGAACGACTTGGAGATTGCCAGTTGTCAGCGTACCAGTTTTATCAAATGCGATCGCTTTTACTCGACCCATCATCTCCAACTGAGCGCCTGTTTTAAATAAAATCCCTTGTCGTGCGCCATTGGCAATTCCCGATAGCAGTGTCGGCATAATCGAAGCCATCAACGCGCAAGGTGACGCGACTACCAGAAAAATTAAGGCTCGATAAATAGTCGTTTCCCAATCCCAATTCAGCAAAAGTGGCGGTAGAGTTGCTAGCAGTATCCCAGCAATTACAATAACCTGAGCATAGCCTCGCTCAAAGCGTTCTATAAACAATTGAGAAGGAGGCGCTTCAGTTTGCGCTTGCTTCACTAGTTGAATTACCCGTTGAATTAAGCTACTTTCTGGTGGTTGATGCACCCTCAGCCGTAAAGCACCAGTACCGTTAATCGTGCCAGCAAAGACTTCATCTCCTACCGTCTTCTCCACAGGTAGAGACTCACCCGTAATTGATGCCTCGTTCAAAGCGCTGTACCCTTCTACAACAATCGCATCTGTAGGAATCAGTTCTCCTGGCTTGACTAATACTTCGTCTCCCACTTGGAGTTTTTCAACAGGAATCATCTGTTCAGTCCCAGGCAGCAATACCCTTGCGGTATCGGGCGTTACCGCCATCAAGCTGCGGATATTGCGCTCCGTTCGCTGCATTGCGTAGCCTTCTAATGCACCACTAAAGGCGAAGATTAAAATTAGCACTGCGCCATCAACGATTAAATAGTATTCCTTTCGCCACAATCCTAAAGAAGCTGCTCCCAGTGCAGCGACAATCATTAATAGGTCAACATCAAGTTGTTTTTCTTCAAAAAGGGTAGTGAGTCCCTCGCGAGTGCTTTCATAGCCTCCGATGACGTAAGCGGCTGGGAGAACTAGCAACGCCAGTCCAACCCAATTTAGGTGTAGTGCAAGCCAGCCAAGGAGGACAAGAATTCCACAAATAGCGGCGGCTACAGCATCGGGATGTTCTTTGAGCAGTTGGCTGAGGTGGGGGGTTGAGACAGAACGTTGAGCCATCGGAGGAGTAGGTGCAATCTGACGACTCCCTCAGCCTAAACCTTGACATCAGTGTTAATGTCAAGGCATGAGCGTCATTTGTAGGGGCGCACAGCTGTGCGCCCCTACAAGATCTGGCGGTAGTGCGTAGTCCTGAGGGAAAACCCTTTCCCTTTTCCCTAAAACCGATTCGTTGAATAGGCGACTTAAATGCACAACAGCTTAGCCCATGCAAAATCAGTACTTAACGATTAAAGAACTTACCGAAGCGGTTGGTGACGGGATTACTCCTAGAATGGTGCGGCATTATCATGCGTCTGGATTGTTGCCTCCAGCCGTGCGATCGCAAAGTAACTACCGTCTTTATTCCCAAGATGATGTCAGACGCCTGCAACGGATTGTTGCCTTGAAAAAGCAAGGCTTTCAGTTATCGCATATTGGGAATTTACTTGATGCAGATTCAGATACTGCTGTTGACACCCTGACTACTCAACTACAGCAGCAATATCACTTAGTGATTCAGAAACTCGGACGACTGCGGCGCACCGCCTCAGCGCTGGAAGGATTGCTAGGACGCGATCGCCATTGCCAAGAGGTTCAAGCGGAAGCACTGGCTCAACTACGACACCTTGATGTTGAGAGTAAAGATGCCTCTCTAGAAGATGGATTAGATGCATTAGAGCAACTTTGGGATGGCTTGGATGCAGCGACTGACGCTCACCCGGAAGCCTTTACCGAATCGTTGCAACAGCTTTTACCTGATTTATCCGACCGTTCGGAGATTGAAGTAGACTTGCTCTCAAAACTGGTATTAGCGACGGGAGATGTAAGTTTAGTGCAGTTTGTACGAATTGGCGAAGGTGCGATCGCCGCCTCGCGTGAAGCTCTCAAAGCGGGTTGCCAAGTTATTGCTGATGTTCCAGCAGTCGGGAGTGCCATTGACCAAACTCGCCTCGCTCATTTAGGCTGCAAGCTAGAAACCCTAATTGCTAATCCTCACATCACTACAGCAGCAGAAGCCGAAACTACCTTCTGGCATCATGACCAATGGCAAGAACGATTGCAACACTTACCATCAGGCTGTGTTTTGGTAGTTGGGTATGCTCCTTCTGTTCTCATGTCAGTAGTTGTTGCAATTGAAAAAGGTCAACTACAACCCGCCTTGGTGATTGGGATGCCAATTGGGTTTAGCCATGCACCAGCCGCAAAGCGACGGTTGATGCGTTCAGGCGTTCCTTTTATCACGATTGAAGGAAGCTTAGGTGGCGGATTGCTTGCAGCGGTTTCCCTAAATGCTTTAGCTGAATCTTTGATCGAGAAACCAGACTGTCATTGTTATTTAAAGTGAGTTTGACGCGAGGCTCATGATATTAGACTTCTTGCTGTCTTTTTCCCCAATCCCTCTCCCCTACCACCTACCACTTATTTTCTAGATAGATCTACCAAAGGGTGATGCATCACCTTTACCTAAAGTCTAATTATTATGAATGTCTAGAGTTTAGATATCAGGCAGGTTATCAAGTCAAAAATCTGCTTTCCTCCAGCATCTAGAGAATAGACAAAAATAGGCGTGAGCATTTGTGAATCAGGAGGGGGTCGTGGAGTGGATAGAGCCACTAAAGAAAGCACACCAGACGCATATGTTGAGGACACAGTTAATTCCGCAGGAGCAACAGGATAGTCCGAGTATCAGTCGTGGAGACTGGTCATGGCGTTTTTGGCTGGCTGTGCCACTCTACCCATACAATAGGCGGCGGACAGTTCGCAAAGAAGTAGTTAAGGACACAATCTGGACGTTCGACCAGTTGCAGGGCATCCTCTACACTGTTGTACCAATTCGCATGAGTGTCGTGAAGCTCGAAAAAGGAGGACTCCTTGTCTATGCGCCAGTTGCGCCGACAAAAGAGTGTATCCGGCTGGTTAAGGAGTTGGAAGCGAAGCATGGTGAGGTGAAGTACATCATCCTGCCAACTGCCTCTGGCTTAGAACACAAGGTCTTCGTTGGCCCTTTCGCCAGACAGTTTCCTGCTTCACAGGTTTTCGTGACGGCAAACCAGTGGAGCTTTCCGCTAAATCTGCCACTTAGTTGGCTCGGTTTCCCCACTAAACGGACTCAGATACTCCCGGAGGCTAGCGGTGATACCCCTTTTGGTGATGAGTTTGACTACGAGGTGCTGAGCATCAATCTCGGACGGGGTTCTTTTGAAGAAGTGGCATTATTTCATAAGCGATCGCGCACTCTACTAGTAACAGATTCCGTGCTTTCTGTGCCGGAGAAACCACCAGAGATTGTCCAAGTTGACCCATACCCCTTACTCTTCCACGCCAGAGACAATGCATTCGAGGTGGTTGAAGACACTGAGGCAAACCGCCGCAAGGGATGGCAGCGCATTTCACTGTTTGCTTTGTACTTCGGCCCAAGCAGGTTGGAGACGATTGGGCTGGGGCAGGCATTTCGGGAGGCTCTCAAAGCGCCAGATCGATCTAGAAGGGCGTATTTTGGTTTGTATCCATTCCGATGGAAGAGCGACTGGAAGCAGTCATTCCAGGCGCTGCGAGGAGGCGGTCGTCCCTTTGTCGCACCGATTCTCCAGATGTTCATTTTCACCCAAGGACAGAGGGAAGTACTCGACTGGGCGGATAAGGTGGCGAAGTGGTATTTCAATCGGATTATCCCCTGCCACTTTGATGCGCCCATTGAGGCAGGACCGCATCACTTCCGGCAGGCGTTCACTTTTCTTGAGAAGAAGCCCTCCGGTGAGGACACGTTGGGAAGTGGAAGTCAGCCTCTACCTGAGGAGGACTTAGAATTTATAAGGAAACTCGAAGAGAACCTGACCAAGAGGGGCATCACGTCGCCAGCGAAGGACAATGTATGAGGCGGTGATTTTTTGCGATCGCTTTCCTGCTCGTCTAATAATGGCATGAAAGACAGCTTTAGGGAACCCTTAAGTTAGGATATGCCCGGTCTTGCGCTTAATGTAATCTAGGAGTTTTTGGTAAGTATCTGGGTCTTTTTGCTCATTAATAATGATTGGGATCGAACTATCTGGCAACCAAAATGTTAATCGACCACTAGCAGAGTGACAAAAACTACTGATGCGGTTGAGGTCAATGACATAATCATTGCGCTCATAACTCACTTGTAGCCAAGACCCCGATAGTGCGTGTGCTGATACATTTTGGATGTAGTCAAAAACTTGTTGATAATCCTCTGGGTCAGTTTGCTGGTTGATGATAATCGGGATTCCACTGTTGGGCAACCAGAACGTTATCTTGCCATTTGGGGCGCACACAAACGCACTGAGACGGTCAAGATCAACGACATATTCTTTGCGATCGTAATTAACTCTTATCCAGTACGCCACAAAACCTCCTCACTTACAAAGTGAGTTCTGGCAGAACAAACGCTTTTGGTTGCCCAATCACAGGAACAAGCATGGTTCAAGATACCTCTGCTGGAGATGGTTGTGTTGAGACGGTGCTAGAGTGGGCAACACTCTCATCCATAAGCGACTTCTGTGCCTCTTCGCCATGTGCTGTGCCTGACGACACCCCTTCGGCAAGGCGAATTGCGGCTTGCACAAACCCCTGGAACAAAGGATGGGGAGTACTAGGGCGAGAGCGAAACTCTGGGTGGAACTGAGTCGCAATGAAGAAGGGATGACTAGGAAGTTCAATCATCTCTACTAAGCGACCATCCGGTGATGTTCCACTAATCACATAGCCAGTATCCAAAAACAGATTGCGATAAGCGTTATTAAATTCATAGCGGTGGCGGTGACGTTCGTAAACCACCTCATCCTGATACAGCGAGAACGCCAGCGTATTCGGCGCTACACGGCAAGGGTATAGACCTAATCGCATTGTGCCGCCTAAATCCACGACATCTTGCTGTTCTGGTAACAGGTTAATCACCGGATTTGCCGCATTAGGAGCAAACTCTGCACTGTTTGCCTCTTCCAGTCTCGCGACGTGCTGTGCCCATTCAATCACAGAACACTGCATCCCCAAACACAAGCCAAGGAAAGGAATTTGATTTTCACGGGCATATTGAATCGCTGCAATCTTACCATCAACCCCACGGACACCGAAGCCACCAGGGACAACAATACCACTTACACCAGCCAGAAAATGTTCAGCCCCGTAAGATTCAAGCTCTTCAGAACTTACCCAACGCACGTTTAGGTCACTTCCCATTGCGATCGCAGCATGGCGTAAAGCTTCCACAACCGAAAGATAGGCATCACTTAACCTTATATATTTACCAACCAGCGCAATCTCAATCTGGCGCGTTGGAGAATAAAGACGCTCTACCAGCGTTTGCCACTGCCTCAAGTTGGGTTCGCGTTGCGGTAGATGTAATAACTGTAGGGCTTGCTGTGCCAGTCCTTCTCGCTCCAAAATTAGGGGGACTTCATATATACTCCTGGCATCCGGAGACGTAATCACTGACTCGACGGGGACATCACAGAATTCTGAAAGTTTCTCTTTTAATCCAGGATGTAAGGGGCGATCGCATCGGCAAACTAAAATATCTGGTTGAATACCAATTGAACGCAGTTCCTTCACCGAGTGCTGCGTCGGCTTGGTTTTCATCTCACCTGCTGCCGGAATCCAGGGAAGCAGCGTCACATGGGTATAAAGCACATTATCACGCCCAACATCCTTACGAAACTGACGAATCGCCTCCAAGAACGGCAAGGATTCAATATCACCCACCGTTCCGCCAATTTCTGTAATCACCACATCTGGATTCGTATTCCTCGCAACCCGATGGATACGCTCTTTAATTTCATTTGTAATATGGGGAATGACTTGTACCGTACCCCCCCTGTAGTCGCCGCGACGCTCTTTATTGATTACCGCCTGATAAATCGAGCCTGTAGTAACACTATTGAGGCGCGACATGGATGTATCTGTAAAGCGCTCATAATGCCCTAAATCCAAATCTGTCTCCGCACCATCTGCCGTCACAAACACTTCCCCGTGCTGAAAGGGACTCATGGTACCGGGATCGACATTAATATAGGGGTCTAGCTTAAGAATCGAAACCGAATAGTCCCGTGACTTGAGCAAACGTCCTAAGCTGGCGGCAACGATCCCCTTACCGATGCTAGAGACAACGCCCCCTGTTACAAAGACAAACTTAGTCATAAAATTTTTAAGAATACAAGACTTTTAGAGATTCACCCCGTCAATTGTGCCACACTCTTCAAGAATTGTTGGTTGCTGGTGGTACGCTCTGCCCTAGCAATTGGGCAAAAGGGCAATTTTATGCTTCTCCCTTTTACGTTCGACGGCAGACAGACGATAATCACCGCTATTCTGAACGTTAACAAATCGCTGCTGACTTTTACGAAAGTATTACATTCTTTTTAAGCAGGTTACACAATGGCTAAGTTTTACCCAGATATCACTGCACCGTTGCAAGATTTCATCAAAGACCAAAAGGTTTTTTTTACAGCAACAGCACCGCGACAAGGTCGCATCAACTTATCACCTAAAGGTATCGATACATTCCGCTGCATTGATAACAAAACAGTCGCTTATCTTGATTTAACGGGCAGTGGTAATGAAACAGCCGCTCACTTAAATGAAGATAGTCGAATGACTATTATGTTTTGTAGCTTTTCAGAAAAGCCTTTAATTCTACGTCTTTATGGTCAAGGGAAAGTAATTCATCCAAGAAATGAAGATTGGCAATCCTTCTATCCACTATTTAACCCTGTGCCAGGAGAACGCCAAATTATTGTCATGGACGTTGATTCGGCACAAACGTCTTGCGGATTTGGTGTACCGCTTTATGAGTTTAAAGAAGAACGAGAAACTCTTATCCAATGGGCGGATAACAAAGGAGAACAGGGAATTCATGAGTATTGGAAAACTAAAAATCTGAAAAGTATTGATGGTCTACCGACTAAACTTTTGGAAGATTAAGGATAAGTTCCAAATACATCGAATTTGTCTAATTAATTAATAGATTTTTGTTGATATTTGACGTTAAGTGTTGACTGATGAATGATTAACATTTAACCTAAAACAACTGAATCTATAAATTTAGAAGAAGTTATCTGGATTTTAAATAATTTGTCGGGTTAAGAATGAGAACTATTCTGGGATTGGCGTTGTTAGGAACTTTCATTACCTCTCCGGCTTGGGCAGAACAACCGCTTTATGTTGCCTATCCTCCCACTAAACATCAGACAACTGCCGATCGCATTTTCCTAATTGGCACAGCACCAGCAGCAGGAGAAGTGTTGATCAATGGTTCTCGTGTTTCCCGGAGTGCAGCAGGAAATTTCGCACCGAGTTTCCCGTTGCAACTGGGAGAAAATTTGTTCACGGTACGCTATCAAAACCAGGAGATTCAGCTTCGAGTCACGCGGCAATCCACTCAACCAGAAGTACCAGTTGGCTTGACATTTGGTAAAGATTCGCTGACACCAACGGTAGATATTGCCAGACTACCAGGAGAACTGATTTGTTTTGGCGCGATCGCACCTCCAAATGCTACGGTATCCGTCAAGTTAGGTGAACAAACAATTCCCTTGCCGCAACAATCCCAAGCGGTTCAGCTACCACCTAATTCAGCAATATTGACAGCACAAAATCGACCAACTGAAACGTCAGCAAGTGGTCAATATCAGGGTTGCGCCACAGCTTCGGCAGCCGTTAACTTAGGACAACCGCAATTTCAGCTCACATTGAATGGTAAAACAACAACCCAACCTGCACCAGGAAACGTGTCGATTCTCTCTCCGGCAAAACTAGAGGTTGCAGAAGTAATTGCCGAAGCGGGTGCAGCCCGAACAGGCCCAAGTACAGATTACTCTCGCCTAACACCCTTACCAAAAGGTGTTCGGGCAACGGTTACAGGACGAGAAGGGGAATGGGTACGCCTTGACTATGGTGCTTGGATCAAGGCATCAGAAGTCCGTATTCTGCCAGGTGCGGTGCCGCCGTTGTCACTGATTCGCAGTATCAGCGCCCGTCGGGTTGAAGGGGCAACAGAAGTCGTGTTTCCGCTACAAACACCTGTACCCGTAAGTGTCCAGCAAGGCGATCGCACGTTTACCCTAACGCTTTACAACACGACTGCCCAAACCGATACAATTCGCCTAGATGATGACCCTGTAATTTCCCGTCTGGATTGGCAACAGGTGAACCCGACGCAGTTGCAATACACCTTTAACCTTAAATCACAACAACAGTGGGGTTATAGCCTCAGATACGAAGGAACCAGCCTAATCCTGTCTCTTCGTCATCCGCCAAGAATGGGACGTGGGGGAAGACTCACTCAGGCAAATCAGCCGCTAAGGGGAATGAAAATATTGGTCGATCCAGGGCATGGCGGCACAGAAACGGGTTCGATTGGGCCAAATGGTTATCCAGAAAAAGATGTCAACCTTGTGGTGTCTAAGCTGCTGCAAGAACAGCTAATTGCACGAGGGGCAACAGTATATATGACACGGGAGGAGGATAAAGAGGTATCGCTTGCCGATCGCATGAAGATGATCGATCAACTACAACCTGCGATCGCTCTTTCAATTCACTACAATGCCCTACCTGATAGTGGTGATGCGATAAATACGAAAGGTATTGGTACCTTCTGGTATCACCCCCAAGCCCATAATCTAGCGATGTTTCTGCACAACTACTTAGTTGAAGAGTTAAAGCGTCCGTCATACGGTGTGTTTTGGAATAACCTGGCTTTGACTCGTCCTTACAGTACCCCATCAGTGTTGCTGGAACTGGGTTTTATGATCAATCCAGAAGAATTTGAGTGGGTGATCAATCCGCAAGAACAAGAAAAATTGGCAAATGCGATCGCAGATGGCGTTACACAATGGATGACAACTCAAGCCAAGTAGAGGGAAAGGGGAATGGGGAATGGGGAAATTTTCCTTTTCCCCTTTCTCCTTTAAGATATAGCTGTCGCCATAAAGGTTAGGACAGATTTAAAGGTCTAAACAACCACGTACTAGTAATAAACCTTCTGCCCTCTGCCTTTTGCTATAAGAAGCCTTACCTATCAGTCTTTGACAAATGTCCACTCTAGTATCTTGAGTGGTGCGGTTTGCAGGGCTTGCCTGAGGCTAGCGTTATCCTCAAATTTCACTTGCGAGAGGTAGCAGGCTTCAACGTTGACGGTAAACGGTTCCTCTTGAAACGGCCAAGGTTTGACAGTGACTTTTTCATCTTTGAGTTGAACTACGTCATAGCGTGTGCCGTCTGCGCCTTTGCAAATTTCTAAAGCCCGCTCACCCATCGGTAAAGCGTCCTGGCAGAGGATAAGAGAAAGGCGATCGCAAAATTGCATAAAAGCATAGGCAGATTCAACCTCTTCCTTTTTCAACTTCAACTCTTTCTGCCAGCGCTTTTGATTCTCAAGTTGCTCGTCAAGAAACTGATCCATTTCCTTTGACTCTCCGCGTTTGCCTTCATTGAGAAAGCTCATATGCTTCGAGATGAGTAAGGCAACCCACCGTCCTCGGTATTGGGAATTCTTGGTCATTTCTCTCAACTTGTCGAGCGAAGTCGATTTGTCGAGGGTAAAGTCAAGGGGTGTACCCGCAGGTGTAAGTTCGTTACTTTCCCATTCACGTTCTAAATCGTCGTGGTGGGAGATTGCCGCGATTGTTTCATATAAGCGAACTGGAGAATCTTCTTTCTTCCAATGTCCCGCTAGTTGAGCAGCAAGCAAGGCGTGGGCGCGATGGTAAATCACTTCCCAACCATTTTCATCTTGGTTGACAATCACGAAATGATTATTCTCCTTATTTTTGTAATCCTTTAGCCGATTCAGTAATCGCCGTCCTCAGGTGATTCGATTAGTGGTTAGTTGCTAGAGATGTTGCTTCCTAATCACGCTTCGGGTTTATCACCAGGGAAACGAGAACTATGAATCGCTGTTACAGGTTACCTAGAGAATTGAGCGTTTCCTACTGCATCAAGACAGAGATGATGAACCTGTCCAAATTTCCCTTTACTTTGTAGGAATTCGGAAAACCTAACCCCCTAGCCCCCTTCCCTATTATGGAAGGGGGAGCCGGAAAGCCTCTCCCCGTTTCAGGGAGGGGGCACACACGAGAACTAATTGACCAACAGCATCCTTCCAGTCGTCGTTAGGGCTGATGTTGACACTAATGGCAAGACGCAGCGTCCCTACAATGCTGCACTAAGGGATACGAGGTTTAGCGCATTGTGACGAACTCTTCCGCGATCGAAGGATGAAGTCCGACGGTAGCATCGAAGTCTTTTTTCGTTGCTCCCATTTTGATCGCGATCGCAACTCCTTGAATGATTTCTGCTGCCTGTTCGCCGACCATGTGGGCACCGAGTACCTTTTCGGTATCCTCCTCAACGACTAACTTCATCATGATTCGTTCGTCCCGACCACTGAGGCTATGGTACGTGGGTTTAAACTTGGCGCGATACACCTTCACCGCCTCAGCGTACTGTTCCCGTGCTTGGGCTTCTGTTAACCCTACTGTTGCCGCTTCCGGTGTCGAAAAAACGGCAGTGGGTATATTGTCGTAAGCCATTGTCCGGGATTTACCGCCAAACTGCGTATCGGCAAAGGCACGACCTTCGTTAATCGCTACAGGTGTTAGATTCATGCGGTCAGTGCAATCGCCTACGGCAAAAATATTTTCTTGCGAAGTTTGGCTGTATTGATCAACTGCGATCGCACCATTGTTAATTTCTACACCAGCATTCTCTATCCCTAGGTTCTTGAGCTTCGGCTTACGACCTGTAGCTGCAAGAATGGTATCTACAATTATGGTTTCGTTGTGCTTACCTCCGAGCGTTACCTTCAGCCCTTCTGCTGTCTTTTCAATGATTGGAGGGTCAGTAATCATCAGCATCCGGATTCCATGCTTTTGCATCCCCTGTTGAATCTCAGCACGAATATCGTCGTCAAATCCTCGCAAAATCAGGTCATTCCGGATAATCTGTGTCACATCGGAACCCAAGCCATTCATAATGCAGGCAAATTCCACACCGATGTAGCCACCACCCATAATTAAGAGTCTCTTGGGTTGCTCTTCGAGGAGGAACATCTCATCCGAGGTAATCGCATATTCCATGCCTGGAATATCTGGCTTAACTGGATATCCCCCGACAGCAATCAAAATCTTATCCGCTGTCACTTTACGGTCTCCGATTTCCAGGGTATGGGGGTCGAGGAACTTCGCATAACCCCGAAACAGTTCCACGCTTGCTTTATCCAGCATGTTTTGATACACCCCGTTGAGGCGTTCCAGTTCCTTATGAACGCCAGTAATCATCTTTTTCCAATCAAGGGTACTTTGTACGGGACTCCAGCCAAAGCCTTGAGCATCCTCAAACAGGTCAGGGAAATGGGAGGCGTAAACCATCATTTTTTTGGGAATACAGCCCCGATTGACACAAGTACCACCCAAGTCCTTGAATTCTGCGATCGCAACCTTAGCTCCATATTGAGCCGCCCGTCTTGCCGCCGCAATTCCCCCAGAACCCGCCCCAATCACAAATAAGTCGTAATCGTATGTCATTTGGTAACCTCCCTCTACTCTTCAAGTGTAAGAACTAGGGCAGTAGTATGACACACCCTTACTAGCACAAGAGGGGTGATGAGGCGATAAGTGAAAAACTCCAAAATTTTATGTGTATGAACTTCCGACCGCCCCATCTTCCCCATCTCCCCTCACTTCTTAGGCGGAGGTACCGAGCTTCTTGGTACTGAGTTACCAGAATCTGTCTGGCTTGGATAGTCGTCCTCCGGTTGTAACTGCTGTCGTCCGTTCCGAATCACCCGAAGCATATCAGTAAGCTGCTGCTCGATACTAAGCAATACTGAATCGGCGTATTCGTCAGCACCGTTTTGAATATCCTCACAATCGGCAAGCGTTAATTGGCGCATTTGCTCCAATTCTTGTTGAGATTGTAGGCGCATCCGCTCAATCTCAGCCAGAGTTTGCTCTTGAACTGCCTCACACTCTTGCTGAACCCGTTGTCGGATTTGACTCGCTTCGAGTTCTGCCTGCTGAATAATGCCCATTTCATCCAAAAGCTGATCAGCCCTTCGCTCAGCAGCTTCCATAATTTCTTGGGCATATTCTTCCGCTTGCAAGAGAATTTCTTCACGCTGGCGGACAATCTTTTGGGCCGTGTCAAAGGCGTCCGGCAGATTCTCCCGAATCAAATCCAGTTGAGCCAGCAATACCTCTTCATCCACCAACGTGCGCTTAGTGAAGGGGATATGAGGGCTATCAAAAAGAATCTCCTCAATCCGGTTGAGTTCCTGCTGTATGTCTACACCTCCTGATCGACTCGGAGGCGGGTCGTTGGGGTTGCTGGGTTCGTCGCGGTCGGGGGGGTCGATCCTGGATGAGTCTCGGCGTAACATCGGTAAATATCTAGGGCAACAGCATGGGGAACAAGATGATCGACAGAGCCGCCAAACCTGGCAACCTCTTTAACCACGCTACTGCTTAAGAAGCTGTACTCGTTAGACGTGGCGAGAAAAACGGTTTCGATCTCATCCCAGAGGGTTTCATTGGTATGAGCCATCTGGAGTTCTTTTTCAAAATCTGAAAGTACCCGTAGCCCCCGCAACAGCACTTTAGCATTCCTCAGTCTTGCATATTCCACGGTCAAACCAGCAAAACTGTCAACTTCTACATTAGGTAGATCTATTGTGCATTTACGAATCTGCTCAACTCGTTCCTGCACTGTAAATAAGGGAGATTTGTCGGGGTTACGAAGTACGGCAACAATCACCTGCTCGAAGAGCTTAGAGCCACGCTCTATGATGTCGAGGTGACCTAAGGTGATGGGATCGAAGCTACCCGGATAAATTGCAATCACGAGAAAAGAGCATCAGGGAAGTTACTCAGGTGATTATACCGATACCAGTCAACCTCAACACGATTATTGGAAGACGATTAGTAATGAGATTTTCCTATCGCTGGTGTCTATACGGCTAGGAAAGCCGTTGCCGTGCTTGTTGATGAAAAAATGCTTAAACAACATTTAGCGATCGCTTCTTAACTATCAACGTTAACGGCTGGTAAAGATTTCCTGTCATATTTGATGACTCAACACCATCCTCTATCCATCCGTGCTTGGTCAAAACTCCATCAAAGTAGGTTAAACAAAGAGTATTGACTGCAACTAAATCGAGAGGGCACCCAATGTCATCATCACTGGCAGAACGTCTCAGTGAGGCAAGGCATAGTCGGTTTGTTGGGCGTGCTTTGGAGCTGAAGCTATTTGAGTCGGTAATTCTCCCAACCAGACACAACGCTGACACCGTTGATTTACCGTTTCAAGTCCTGCACGTCTTTGGGCCGGGTGGTGTTGGTAAGACAACTTTGCTGAGTGAGTTTACTCGGATTTGTGAAAAAGCCCAAACCCCGACTGTATCCATAGACGCTCGTAATGTCGAACCGGCTCCTGAGTCTTTTTTAAGTGCATTGCGGTTCGCCATGAACCTGAATCCCAACGACTCACTTCCGGTTCTCGCTGCCGAATTGGAACATAAAGTTCTTCTAATCGACACCTACGAAACCTTTGCACCCCTTGATGACTGGCTACGAGAAGTCTTCTTACCTCAATTGCCAGCCACAACCTTAATTGTTCTCGCTGGACGGCACTCTCCCTCCTCAACTTGGAGAGCTGACCCAGGTTGGCAAGCTTTAATCCATATCTTGCCATTGCGTAACCTCAGCCCAGAGGAAAGCCGCACCTATTTGAGCAAACGAGCTGTCCCACCTGTCCAACACCGCTCAGTTCTAGATTTTACCCATGGTTATCCTCTAGCTCTTTCCCTAGTGGCTGATGTATTTGCTCAGAAAGGGGATATCCAATTTCAGCCTGATGCTGTACCGGATGTAATTAAGGCGTTGTTGGAAAAATTTGTACAACAGGTTCCAAGCACCTCTCACCGCATGGCATTGGAGGCTTGTGCTTTGGTGCGCCTGACGACAGAAGCCTTACTTGCCAGAATGTTAGGGATGCCTGATGTTCATGAGTTATTTGATTGGCTGCGAGAGCTATCATTTATTGAACCGGGTCAACAAGGACTATTTCCTCATGACTTGGCGCGTGAAGTCTTAATTGCGGATTTGCGTTGGCGTAATCCTGACTGGTATGCCGAACTTCACGGACGTGCTCGAACCTACTACACCAGCCGTTTGGAGCAGACTCAAGGTCAGGAGCAGCATCGGATTCTATTCGACTACATTTTCTTACATCGGGATAATCCAGCCGTTAGACCGCGTTTCACTTGGCAGGAAAATAGCACTCTCTTGACGGATTCCTTTCGGGAAACAGACAAACCAGCACTGCTACAGATGGTTACTGAGTATGAAGGAGAGGAATCAGCGCGTCTGGCGGCTTACTGGCTAGGACGGCAGCCGCAAGGGGTGTTGGTGTTTCGGGACGCTCAACAGCAGCCAGCTGGGTTTGTGATGATGGTGGCGCTACATCAGGCGAGTAACGAGGACTTAACTGTAGATCCAGCGGCACGTTCAACATGGCATTACCTACAAAACCAAGCACCGTTGAGAACTGGGGAAGGGGCAACCCTGTTTCGCTTCTGGATGGCGCGGGAGACTTACCAAACAACGTCACCAACTCAAAGCCTGATTTTTATTAACTTTGTGCAACATCATCGCCTCACAGCAGGACTTGCGTTTACCTTCTTTCCTTGTGCGGAACCGGAGGATTGGGCGGCAATGTTTGCCTATGCTGACTTGGCACGTCTTCCGGAAGCAGATTTTGAGGTAGGAGGGCGACGCTATGGAGTATATGGGCATGACTGGCGAGTGTTACCCATGAAGGCGTGGCAAGCGTTGCTGGCACAACGGGAGATTGCAGCTTCGGCACAAGCGATCGCATCATCTCAAGTAAGTGAACCGTTGGTGGTTCTCTCGCAAGCTGATTTTATGGGGGCGGTACGCGATGCCCTGCGAGATTTTTCTCGTCCGGATGCGCTACAGAATAATCCGTTGTTGCGATCGCGTTTAGTAATGGAGAAAGTGGCTGTCACCGCTGAAGGGACTGAGGCAATTGCAGCTTTACAGGGTTTGCTACGAGAATCGGCTGAATCATTAGAGGCATCCCCTCGTGATGCTAAATGCTATCGGGCGCTTTATCACACCTATCTACACCCAGCACCAACTCAGGAACAAGCGGCTGAGTTACTCAATTTACCCTTTAGTACGTTTAGGCGTCACTTAAAGAATGGCATAACGCGAGTAGCAGAAATCCTCTGGCATCAAGAAATTAACTGATTAATCTATTGGGTTATGTCAGTGAGAAGGCTTGCTGCAATAGCTAAGTATCAGGACACTCGATAAAGCGATCGCTTTTTCTCATCTATACCAATTGGCAGAGGGCAACAGACAATCAGTTTGAGAGCTTGGTAAGGACTGGCTTAATGCCTCTTAATTCTCTAAGAAAATGATGAAACTCAAATTCTTACCATTAATAGTTGGGCTAATTGCAGCCGCCGCTATTTCTGCGACTCCCCTCACCGCTTTTGCTCAAGATACCGCGCCACAATCTCAGCCAACAAGAACTCGCATTCAACTAAGCGACCAACAACAAGCTCAATTTCAGCAACTTGAGGCAAACGCTATTACCGCGATTGAAAATATCCTCACCCCAGATCAAAAAACTCAGTTTGCTCAGGCAAGACAGAATGGTCAAGGACTGAATGCGATCCAAGGTCTTACGGACGAGCAGAAACAGGGCATTGTTGGGGTTATTGAAAACTTGAACACCCAAATCGGAAATCTCCTGACACCAGAGCAAATTCAGCAAATTGAACAGGGTCAGTAGTTCAGGATAATCTTGAACTCCTGAACTTCTGTATTCTTTTTGTTGAATTCAAAGAACAGCTATATAAAACCCGCCCTCTTCTCAGTCGGCTGAGTGGGGCGGGTTTTAGGTGTTGAGTTTTCTGTGGTTCAAAATTATTCGCTACACTCGTCCCTACAATCATCTGCCATCTGGTTAACCAACAAGGACTTCATTCAGTCTGTAGGCGCACGAGAACAGCTAATTGCGTGAGGCTGCAACAAAACCTAGCGTTAAGCTGTCATGAGCCAGGAAGTGGGCAAGATGATAAGCTCTTTCCTCAGTTTTCAAGAGAATTGTTTCGTATAGATAGCGAGTAGCGCGATCGCCTAAACTCTCTGCTTGTCCAGCTTGACGCCGAATCAATTGAATAACTGCTTGTTCAGCGGCTAAGTCATTTTCTACCATCTGGCGGCAAGGAAAGACACCATCCGCTTCGGGTGAAAAGCAGCACAATTGCGCCAAGGCACTAAAGCTAGCAGCGGGTACTCCACCGAGTCCATCCAAGCGCTCTCCAATGTCATGAACATGACCTTGTACTTGTTCGTAGCCCTCATTAAAAAACTCATGTAAAGAGTAAAATTCGCTGCCCTCTACAACAAAGTGATGTTTCTGATATTGCAGGTAAAGCCCTTGAAAACTGGCTAAAGCAATGTTTAATCCTTCACAAACAGGTGCCGTGACACTGTGATCGAGTAAGACAGGATTGTCGTAGACTTCGCCAAATGTGCGTAGTAAACCCTGAGTTTCTGACATAAGCGTAGTTTCCTTTCATTAAGGAAGTTTTATTGCAATGAAAGTCTAACACGCCCTCTTCAGAAATTTCAGCAGGTTTCGCCTTTACCTTAATAAAGGTTATGTGCTGGCTTCTGGGTTTTTGCGCGAGTTGGGTGTAATCCCGGATATATTTAGTTGTATTAGTTGAGAATCTATAGCATTTGCATTATATCTATTTATGAGGGGTAATTAGAAAAAACTCTTTTCCAGCTAAGCTTCCTGGAAAAGCCGGAAGCTTTATTGAAGCGACTAATGATAAAATATTGCATTTTTTGAAACGCATGAATTCATCTAGTTCCAACCCAGAAGTCGAGCAAGTGATTGAAATAGCTTTTGCAGATCGGTGGCAAGTTTATAGACGCCTACAAGAGCTAGGAATTTCTTGTCAGTGCAGGACAAACCAGCCTTTAAGCGTAAAGGCTGATAACGTTGTTGAGGCGATTCAACTCTGGAGCGTTGTTCGGCAACTGACGCTTGGACGTCGTGAATTAGCTTCCTGGTTGGAAAGCTGCTGGCAAATTCATGATTAGGGAATGGGGAAGAAGACAAGGAAAAATCTTTCTTGTCTCTACGAGTCTCTGGTCTACTGAAAGGTAAAAAAACTACACCCGTAAGTTCCCTACTCTCCATCCCGCCCCAGAGGGACTGTCTTACTAACCTTTATCCAAAACCAAACATACTTCATGGCACAATCGGCAATTCTGCATTTAGAGGGTATTACCAAGCAGTTTGAGCAAGCAGCTTCCCCAGCCGTTGCAAATGTTACGTTGACGTTGCAACGGGGGGATTTGCTAGGGTTACTCGGTCCCTCTGGCTGCGGTAAGACCACGCTGTTGCGGATTGTAGCGGGTTTTGAGCAACCTCAGTTAGGAACCGTGGAATTGGCTGAGCGTTTGGTGGCGGGTGCAGGTTGTTGGGTACCGCCAGAACAACGGGATACGGGTATGGTGTTTCAGGACTATGCTTTGTTCCCTCACCTGAATGTCGCCCAGAATGTTGCCTTTGGGTTGAAAAAGAGTCGGGGTAAAACTACTGGGGTATCTATCAAGGAACGCAGTGCAGAAGCGATCGCACTGGTTGGATTAACAGGGCTGGAAAAACGCTACCCTCACGAACTTTCAGGGGGTCAGCAGCAGCGTGTTGCCCTTGCCCGTGCCTTAGCCCCACGACCCGCTTTAATTTTGCTGGATGAACCCTTGAGCAACCTTGACGTTCAAGTGCGTTTACGACTACGCCACGAAGTACGCTCAATCCTCAAGGAAACAGGGACTTCGGCGATTTTTGTCACCCACGACCAGGAAGAAGCACTTTCCATCTCAGATCAAGTGGGTGTGATGCGACAGGGACATTTAGAGCAGTTGGGTACACCAGAAGATATCTATACTCATCCCAAGTCGCGCTTTGTTGCAGAATTTGTGACTCAGGCAAACTTCCTTCCCGCCCAACGTCGAGGACACCTTTGGGAAACGGAGGTGGGGTTATTTGAAGTTGGGAGACTCGACACACAAGACACTTCATTGGATGCGGGTGAATTAATGCTGCGTGAAGAAGACGTGAGCCTAGTGCCCGATGATGATGCTAATGTTACTGTTTGCGATCGCCACTTTTTAGGCCGTGAGTACCGTTACTTTTTAGAAACTCCCTCTGGTAAAAAATTGCAAGTTCGCACAACACTAAACACTCAGATTCTAGTAGGAACACGGGTAAAGCTGAGTGTCGCTAGCTCATCAATACAAATTTTTTCAACCACTGCGCCAATTTCCGAAAATACCCCAGCACTGCCTTCAAAAATCGCCTAACTCGTCCTGAACTTCTGTATTCTTTCTGTTCAAAATTTAACAATGAAGCAGAATAAAAGCAATGCTCCTACGGGTTCGTTACGCTAATACACGAACTACAATGTGGAAACATCTGGGTTCCTCTGTCAGTTGCTTGTAAAAAAATCCTCTATGGAAACTGCTATGCCTTCTCCAAAGGTCGATCTCCAAACTCCATATGAATCAGATTACCTGCAATGGATAGAAACGACTGTAGAAAAATTGCGGAGTCAGGACTATGCAAGTGTGGATTGGGAGAATCTGATTGAGGAAATCGAGGACATGGGGAGGAGTGAACGGAGAAGTTAATAGATGATGAGTTTTTACCAGAGTCAAGCACGCACCAGATGTGAGCATTACTGTGAAAGGGAAACACTGACAATTGCTAGATGGATATTGAGGCTCAAGATAGGAAAGTAGCGAAGACAAGGTTGAGGGAAGCACTTGCTGCTTACGGGGGTGAGACTAAGCACGAATCTGTAGCCGTAGCAATTGAGAAACTTGTACACCTCAACCCAACAGCAGCACCTACTCGCAGTGACGCGCTAATGGATGGGCAATGGCTATTGATTAGTGCGCCCAACTTTCCCAATGGAGAACTGCGAAGTGATGGAAAGTATGTTTATACCCTCGGTCGGCTTGCCTTTAATCTGTTTCAACCCACCAGCTTAAAAATTGTAATTGATCGGGTACTGCAACCTGTAGTTCCGGTAGGCGAGGGTCAACAACGGACTCATGACATCATTGTTGAATTCACGACAGTAGACGAGAATACTCCTACGCTACAAGGCATCGTTCACAACCAAGGGATTTGCTCTCCTAGTGATGACAACACTCTGCAAGTGCAGTTCACAGGGGGAGAACTGGCACCGAAGGAGCCAAATGAGATAGAAGCATGGAAAGCCGTATTTGGAGAGCAGTCCAAACCTTCAACAACAGGTCTAAAAGAAAGGCTGATGACCAGCGTTTTGAGGATGATGTTCGGGATTGTTCCACCACAAGGAATGGATCGAAACACGGGGCGAGTTTCTTTCAAAATGCGGAGGTCTCCTAAAGGTAATCTCGAAGTGCTTTATCTCGATGAAGAGTTGCGTATCACACGAGGGGAGCGAGGTACTGTTCTGGTGTGTGAGCGCCTTCTTGAGTAGGTTTGCAGGAGACTTCTAAAATGAATGAACCCTCTTCCCAAAGTATTGTGGAACAACTGCTTGCCGATCTCAGGCAAGAGCAACAATTGGTGAATTCAATAATTAGAGGATGTATTGAGCATCGCTGGGCACTGGGAGAGGAAGAAACAGAGCTTACTGAAGCGATGATTTACAATGCCTTTGAGGCATATGCTGTCGCTAGAGGTATGCCTCTTTCAGAGGCAGAGAGATTTTGTGAACAGTATCTAGATGAATTAATTGAGCGTGTTCAAGCTATACTTTAGTTCGCTTAATGTTGCATTCCTCCATAATGAAGTTCATCGTATTTTCCTGATAAGCGATCGCTTTCCCCATAATCGCTGAGTTGATGGAAAGCTCTCGTCCAGAACGGCCAACTGACTCACGGGCGTTGCACAAACAGATTACCTGTTGCACCTCGTCCTACCCTGATTTCTGGGTATTTGCCAGTTACCGAGTAGAGAAGGGAGATAATCAAGGTGGAGTGAGTGTGGGAGGCGAAATAGCGCGAACAATTTTTAGGGCTTGCTCTAGTAACTTTACAGCTTCCTCAGTCTGCTCGGCTTGAGCGTATTCACGAGCGATCGCACTGAGAGCCTTAACCCTCCTATAGTTACCAAATTCATCCGAACTCATCATATCAACAGCTTCAATCGCACGGTCGAACTGCCTTAACTCAGCGTACTCACGAGCAATTCCCAGCAGCAATTTATTGCGATAGAAACGAGTCTCATTCGTCGCTCCATCGATTGTTTGACCAATTGCTTGAGTTGTCTGCTTTGTCCAATCCATTGTCTGAGTTGCTTGCACCGCCCAGTTTAGTTCTCCTGCGTTAATAGCCTGTTCGATGATGCTGTAAATAACGTTGGTTTTATTTTGAACTTCCAGACCCTTAATCATTAGAGCCGTTTTAAGTGCTTGGGCATACTGCCCTTTTGATGCATATTGTTCGGCAATGCGAAGAAGCGCCTCGTCTCGATGACCTCTACCAAGGGTATTAGCAAGCTGGAGTGCCTGTTCAAACTGCCCATTTTGTGCATAGAAGGCGACAATAGGTGGCATCAAACTTTGGTAGGCAAAGTTGGAGTCTACTGGAACTTGAGAAAAGTCGGAGGCGGCAAGATTCAGTTTGCCAGTTTGAACGAGTTGAGCCACTTCGAGTGCCCGATCGATTTGTCCAATTCTTAAGTACCCAGCAATAATTTCTTCAAGCGCACGACTCGCCTCAAAAGGAGCATCCGAGCGTAAATTTTCTGCACCTGCTCGTAAATCCGATAGTGCTTTATCCAAAAGCTTGGCTGCTTCTGCATCCTTCTCCACATTTGCATACAGATTGGCAACTGCGGTAAATGTACGCGATCGCGAAATAGGATTGGCAATCTTTTGTGCAGCTACAACTGTTTGTTCAAGAGCCTTAAAAGCCAGTGGAGGAACATCTGCTTGTTCAGCTAGTTCTACTTCCTTGCAAATGTTGAGAATTTGCCTTAGCTGCTCTCGATCTAGAGTTTCTACAATTGTTCTTATTGACAAAAGGGTGTTGGTTTCTTTTTGTGCAAAGCAGCGAAAAAGCTCTGTTTGTGCTTGAGTTTGTGGAGATTGGGTGCTTGAGGAGCTACTCTCGAAGGTTCGCTCAACCTTTGAAGCTAAACTCTGAAGCTCGGCTGCTCGGTCAGGCTGACCTGTCTCGTTATAGTAGTTGACTAGGGAAAGCCATATTTGAACAGCTTTGTCAGATTGCCCTATTCTGTTATAGTAGTCAGCTAATTTTAGCTGTATTTCAGCCGCTCGATCGGGTTGTCGTGAGTCAGTAGTGTATGCATAGAGCAGCCCTTGCAGCATACCTTCAAGATACTTGTCTCCAAAACTCGTTGCGATTCTCAGGGCTATGTCATGGCGACCATCTATAGCGTGTCTTCCCGCCGCTACAAGTACCCAATTCTGTGGATCGTTACGAGCGGATGCAGACGGTTCTGGTCCGCAGTATTGAGTCGTCTCAAGAATCTCTTGAGCTTGAGCAAAAAGTGCAGAACTTTTGGTTTCTTGCCCCGCGAAGGCGTAGTTACCCGCAACATTGGTTAAAATTTCGAGCCTGTGGCAGGGGTTTGCAAGGGTTTGATTGAAAGACAACGCTTCTTCTAGAAGCTGAATGGCTCGGTCAGGCTGCTTAATGGTAGTGTAGCCTCCTGCAAGGGAAGCTAATAATTCTGCTTCAGTTAGAACCTGCTCCGGCTCAGCAGCTAGAACCTGCTCCTGCTTAGTATCTTGTCCAATCACTGCGCTGGCTGGATGAGCGATAGCCAGCAGTAACGCAGCCAACAAAAGTTTGAGATTCACCCCTGTAAACTCCTGCCAGAACTGTAAATATAAGTTGTTATTAACTTGCGAGAAACTTCACTGGATTACTTTGTGAATGCTCTTAATCTGAGCCAATCAGGTTGTCCATAAGCATCATCTTACTCGAACGCGATCGCTTTCCCCATAATCACTGAGTTGATGGAACGCTCTCGCCCAGAACGCCCAGCTTACTCACGACGAAACACAAACAGATTGCCTGTTGCACCTCGTCCTACCCTGATTTCTTGGTCTAAGTAGGAGGTTGTCCACTCTGCCTCATTGCGGAGGAATTCCAACACGGGGATTGTCAGCTCAGGAAAACTCCAGCTTTCCATGCCAAAGAGCTTTGTTGCTTGCATAGAAAAACTGTCAAACGTCACCTTAGCCATCTGCTCAGAAGCACCCCACGTCCAAACGCCATCAGCTCGTAACTGCCATTCTCCTAGTAGGGGTAAGTCAAGCAAAGCACTGTTAGAGGCAGAAATCTTCCCCGTACCGCCTGCCACCAACCTTTGCCACACTCGTTTGATTGTTATTGTTCCCCCAAAATCTGGAATTGATGCGACCTGACGGGTAACGACTGTTCCTTTTGAGGCGTACACTAATTGCCAGTTACCGAGTAGAAAAGGGAGATGGTCGGGGTGGAGTGGGTTTGGGATGGGATTGATGCTTTCTAGCTGTTGCACAATTTCATCGATTGGCTCTCCATCTGATGGAAATAGCGCTTGCTGTAGCCCTAATGCTTCTACTCGTTGCAAGAGTTCAGTTTTTAGGGCAAATCTTGTTGCGTCATTTTCTACCATGTACTGAAATATCCATTGTTTTCTTCTTATTATTATCTCGGTTAGTGACGATGCAAATAGGCTTGTCGTTGTGCGTGAATCTCCCGCAGACGGTTGAACGCTTCTTCTATGTACCTTTTAGCTTCTCGCTCAATGGCTGACCAGACTAGTTTCAGTGCTTTCAAGTCTTGGCAGGCGCGAATTAAGGTGCAGCAAGCGGCTACCCACTGCTCTAACTGGCGGTAGCTGATGAAGTAGCCACCAATGTCTTGAATATGCACCCAAAGTACGTGCTTCCATTTTTCCCAACGCCAAACTCGGCTAGGGTCAGTTTTTAGATAGTTGGCGAGTTGTCTTTTGGTGATGACAAAGGTTTCGGGGTTGATGCGACGGCGCAGGACGTTCATGGTTGTTGTGGAGTTGGTGCAGTCTGTGCTGAATCTGGGAAGAACCCCTCCCCAGCCCTTCCCGAAGCGGGACTATTGTGTATGTACAAGTGACTTGTTTTGCTCAAAGCTCTCCCAGACCTAACCCCCAGCCCCTTCCCTGCAAGGGAAGGGGAGCCATCTTCAAAGCCCCTCTCCGCTTCGGAGAGCCGGAGATGAGAGTGAGGATTTGGGGAGAGGTCTGCCGACTTGTGTGTACGCGGTAGCCCGTTTCGGGGGGATTGAGGGGGTCATTCCGGGGACTTTTGTACGCAGGTTTCTAGCTCATCTGGCATTACGTCAAAAACAATTTCAAAGGGGACGGTTGGCATCATTTGCTTGAGGATTCGCAGATGTCCCTCGGCATCAACTCGGCGGCGAAAGCGTCCGACGATGAGGGTACGCATATTCGGGAAGGGGCGGATGATGCACCAGGGATGCAGGCGTTGTAAGTAGGTCATGATGCTGTCCTAATCAGGTTTGCGGGTTGCTTTTTTATGGCGTGTTGAATGATGACTTCGATAGTTTGGTAGCGGGTATCGTTGTCTTGGGGGTGAAATACCCAAGTGCTGATTGGAGCAGGTTGATAGGTCAGCTTGTAGAAGTAGTCAGGGGTGATGATGACTTTCCAGACTGGCTGTTTGGGTTGTTTGCGAAGTCGATAGCCGCGTTTGTGGAGTGCTGCTTTTATGGCAGCAATGTCTGTGGCGACTCGGAGTGCTTCCGTCGCTTTGGATTTTTTCATTGGTATTCTATTAGTGGAAACTACAGCGATTGCCCAGCAAGCGGTTTACGCTCTAGGCAATTGCTTTTTTTGTTCGGGTCAAACAACAATCAGACAGGTGACGACTCAGAAAGTGGTTTTCTGAGCAGCCTGCCTTTTTAGTGTGTCTGTAGTAAACAGGTTATATACACGTACCGTGTAAACGTATCTATAATATGGCAAAAAATAAAGATGAGCAACCAAAAAATAAGGATGAGCTACTCACGCTGGCACAGCTAAGACAGCGTGCTAATCTCACACAGCGCAAGCTAGCTGATATTCTTGACGTGACGATTAAGACAGTTAGTGCTTGGGAGAGAGGAGAACACGAGCCATATTTGACTTTGACTCAGACTAAAAAGCTGGTGGATGGGTTGCAATGCTCTCTTAATGAACTGATTGCCGCAACGGGAAAGCAATCTTCAACAGGAGAAGATGAGCCACGCCTAAGCTTTACTCAAACTAAGCGTCTGATGGAAATTCTTCAATGCAGTCTTGATGAACTGGTTGCTGCTATGGAGAAGAACCCTCCTCAAGAGGGGAATTAATGTGGCGATCGCTCTCAAGGCTTGAGAATAATCACGTAAACCCTAGAGTGAATCAAGTACAGTCTTTTGGGATAAAACATGATGTACTAGGGAGGTAGCTGCTGCTGCCGCCAAGGGCTGCTCCTTTTTATGCTTTTTCCCGTCTCCCCAGTCACAGATAGACTTGACTAAGATCCAAGGTGTGCCTACACGCCCAGATGCTGCACAAAGTCCCGCTCCTTCCATCTCACCTCCAATTGCTTGTGGAAACTCCTGAAAGAGTTTTGCTTTAAAGTCTGGATCATCGACTAATTTTTCCCCTGATAAAATAGGTCCAACTCTAATACTGCAATATGTTCCGTTTGGGCGAGTGAATTCCCAGTTATGCACATTTTCAAATCGATTCAGTAAAGTTGTATTGCTGGGCGGAATAGGGTCGCGATAGATAATTTTTTCTCCAATACGTTGCTTCTCGTAAGGGATAATCTGTGATGCAACAAGTACATCTGCGAGCTTCTGCTTTGTTGGGTTTCTACCAAAGGCAATACCGACCATGATAATTGCTTTAGGATTCCACAAACGCTGAGCTTGTTCTGTTGCTAGAGTGGCAGCCCCCTCTCCACCAGCCCCCATACGGCATTTAGTCACAACTGTTTTATATTCCCCAAATTTTCCCAGGTAGTATGTCTCTGGTCCAACAAATGCTAGTAAGATGTTTTTTCTTCTAGGAAAAGGTTTTAGTAGGCGCATTACCGCTTTTATTTCAACATCGGTTGCAGTAACAATGGCAATATCAACTTCATTTTTTAGTCGTTCGGTTTCTTCTTTTCCAATTTCCTTGGTTACTGGAAGGCTCGGTGCATACCAATCTTGCTCTTCAATTTGGTACTCCAATTCCTCATCAGGCTCCAACAAGTCAGTTTCAGCCCTCAAACTGAATAACAGCTCATGAGTGTAGTCTTTTGCCATTTTTTCACCAAAAGGAGTAGAGCGTTTATTAATTGGAGTCAAACCAATTAACATTCTTGTTTCGATCTCTAATCTTCTCCTCGAATTCTCGCGCTGTTCAGCGTAGTACCTGCAAGGCTGAGGTGTTTGCACAATATTAATCTCTTTAATATGGCTTGAGTTCCTAATTACTAATCCTCCTACGTTGAATGCTCTATTTTGTATCCAAGGTTCAACAATTTGCTCCCGAATCTGTTGGATAGTGGCATCGTTGAGAAAAGCGTATTCATTGTTTTTAGCACCATTGAGCTGTATTCTACAGTGCCAGAATTTCCCAGGATACTCGACCCATTTCATACCTGTTTTAGTAGCTAATGCGGCGTACTTTACGCTCTAAGGCTAACATATGCTACCGCAGACCTTCACGCCACACCGAAATTAGTATATTGACGTAACTCGGCTGGATGAAAAGCCAAAATGAGTTGAATTTGCAATCGGCTGAGAATTAGTAGAATTAGTAGAATTAGTAGCCTTTGCAGTGAGTTCTTGGGAACGAGCGCCAAGCGCATCAAAGAACCAAGAAGGCGATGTCAAAGTCGTTGATGATTAACTGACAGTCATGGTCAAACATTGATCGCCAAACCGTATTTCCTACCGCACCACCTGCCAACCACCAGTTAGGGAGATTGAGAAGAGCGATCAAGCTGAGCGAATGGCACTATCCAGGTTTTATCTGTCCAATGCTGCCGTCGATTGTCTGTTCGCTGAAGCAAAAGCCTCCTCACTGGCACAATAAACCTAATTCATAATGGCTATAAGCAGCCGAATCACTATGCCAATTGAGGTTAACACTCGTGTCAGTCAGTTCCCAAGAGATTGAAGTCAAGTTCACGATCGCGATTCCTGAAATCGATGAGGCTCAAAGGTTAGAAGCGGAGCGCAAAGCACGGGAAGCCTTTATCATGGAATTGCTCAGACAGGGAAACATCAGTGCTGGACGAGCAGCAGAACTATTAAGCATCGATCGCTGGCAGTTGTCCGATCTCATGGGACTTTATCGAATCTCACCCTTCGCACCCCAAACTTCGGAAGAACTAGAACGCGAAGTTGCTGAAACTGCCCGTCTGTTGGAGCAATCTTCGCAGTGATAATCGTCTCAGACACAACACCCTTGAGCGAACTGGCAAAAGTGGGACAGGTGGCTCTTTTACAGGGTGTCTTTGGGCAAGTTATTATTCCCAAAGAAGTTCATGATGAGTTGACCAAAGGCAACCATCCAGCCATAGTCGCCCTACAGGCAGTTGATTGGATTGAGGTGCGATCAGTCAGCGATTCCCAGAAAGTATCAACGCTTAGAAAACAGACTCAACTTGGCTTGGGTGAGTGTGGAGCTATTATCCTTGCTGAAGAGTTGGGTGCTGTTCGGCTACTGCTAGACGACCAGGAAGCACGCACAGAAGCACTATCTCGCAACTTACCTGTTATTGGTACGGTGGGTGTTCTGCTACTTGCCAAACGGCGAGGACTGATTCCTAGCGTCAGACAAATACTTGATGATCTGATTGCTCAGGGAACATACATTAGTCAAAAACTATATCAAGATGTTCTAACTCAAGCGCAAGAGTAACATGAGTAGTTTAGCCGAAGTCACAAGGCTGCATGGTTCGATATAGCAACCTTAGTCTCTTACTTTGCGATCGCCAATCGTATTTCGCACCGCACCACCTGCCAACCACCAGTTGGGGAAATTGAGAAGAGCGATCGCAGGCAATACAGATCCAACAGGCGAATCAACCAAAATCGTCTGGAGGCGAGTGGCACTATCCATGTTTTGCTCCAGTTTTTCCAGTCATTGAGCCAGTTGTATTTTCAGTCGCGCAGCAAGCGATCGCCAACAGTTCAAATCCCGGACTTCTTTAAGAAGTCCGGGATCTCGCCTTCACTAGGCGGCAATCGCCGAGGGATTAAGCCGTGTGGAGGCGTTTGCGAGGGCGATTCCCTGCTTTTGTGGGCTTTTGGGTGCGGGTTGGTGCCGATGGTGTCTGGGGCTTTGCCCGGTTACTGCGACGTTGATTCGAGCGCTGAGGCTTCGGTTGCTCTGCCTGAGGTTGGGCAATTGATGTTGGCTCGTATCCTGGAATCACTTCTTTAGCAAGGGTTTGATTGAGCAACCGTTCGATGTCCTTCAGAAGTGGATATTCATCGCTACAGACCAGGGAAACAGCTCGTCCTTCGTTGCCAGCGCGACCTGTGCGACCAATGCGATGCACGTAATCTTCTGGTACGTTAGGAAGTTCAAAGTTGACGACGTGAGGAAGCTGATCGATATCTAGACCCCGTGATGCTACATCGGTTGCGACTAATACACGCACTTTCCCTTGCTTAAAGTCTTGCAGGGCACGGGTGCGGGCTGCCTGACTTTTGTTGCCATGAATTGCAGCAGTTTTCAGTCCATCTTTAGCAAGCTGCTCGGCGAGACGATTGGCACCATGTTTTGTGCGGGTGAAGACCAGCACCTGTTTCCAATTGTGGAACCCGATCATATAAGAAAGCAGTTCTCGCTTGCGATCGCGATCGACAGGATGAACCACCTGTTCTACCTGTTCTGCGGCAGTATTGCGGCGAGCCACTTCGATCTGGGTTGGAGACTTTAGCAAAGTGTTGGCAAGTTGCTGGATTTCTTTAGAGAAGGTGGCAGAAAACATCAGCGTTTGCCGAGATGGAGGTAGTTTCGCCAAAATTTTGCGGATGTCGTGGATGAAGCCCATGTCTAACATGCGATCGCATTCATCCAGCACCAGTATCTCTATCTGGGAGAGATCGACAGTCTTTTGCCCAAGGTGGTCGAGCAAGCGTCCGGGTGTGGCGACTAGAATATCAATCCCCCGACGCAGCATTTGAATTTGCGGTCCAATTCCGACACCGCCATAGACCACTGCCGAACGCAGGGACAGGTATTTGCCATAGGTTTTGACGCTATCGTTGACCTGATCTGCTAGTTCGCGAGTGGGGGTGAGGATGAGGGCGCGAGGCGTGCGATGCACCTTGTTGGGGTTGGTGGTGCCCAAAAGTTGCAGTAGAGGCAGAGTAAAGCCAGCCGTCTTTCCCGTTCCCGTTTGGGCACTGGCAAAAACGTCTTGTCCTTGCAGGACGGCGGGAATTGCCTGCTGCTGAATGGGGGTTGGCTCAGTGTAGCCATGGTCAGCAACAGCACGAAGTAGGTCGGTCGAAAGACCGAGGTTACGAAATGTCATGGATGTAATTACTCCTAGTGGTGCCCCTATCCCAAATCAAGTGCCTGGGGCCAGTCTAAGAGCAGGAAATTTGTAATTCAGTTGGATAGCTTGAATGAGCTTTTTCCAATGCGCCAGCAACAGACCGGAATGTACTGGCTTTCGATTCATCTTAACAGAAATTATGGCTCTTCATCTAGAGAAGGTTGGCGATCGCCTAGCATTTGCCCATACATTCGCCCTTTCGCCCTCACCTTAGTCCTTGTAGGATACTGCTGGCGAATGGTGAGTTTGACCCTTCACCCAAACGAATTTACAGGGTTTACTAGGCAAGCTAAATAAGGTGATCGCCAGCCGAAAGCATTAATTTTTCGTTGAAGTGAGGGGTGTTACTCCTGATTCGCAAGCAATATCCTTGTAGGAAAGAGGTTAAAACTGTACCACGCACAAGTGAGAAAGAACCGCTATGTTCGATTAAAGGGTGATGTCAACAGAGATTTGAGAGCATTCCCTGCTTCTTTCACCTTCTGAGCAATTGGCTGCTCAGTATTTAGGAATACACGCGCACAGTTACGCCCTGGCATTCCAGAAATTGAACCACCTGGATGAGTACCTGCACCTGTTAGGTATAAGTTATCAATCGGTGTTTTGTAATTCGCAATTTCCGGTAAAGGACGGAAGAAGACCATCTGATCGAGCGTCATGTCAATGTGGTAGTAGTTACCTTTATAGGCTCCCAACCGCTCTCCCAATTCGGCTGGACTTTCCACACGACGGGCAGTAATCGCATTTTTAACATTCGGTGCGTAATCTGCCAATTTATCAATCACGCGGTCAGCGACTTTGTTCTTCAACTCATCGGTCCAACCTGTCCCCTTCAATCCTGTTCCTTCTGCCCCAGCAATTTGATAAGGCGCAAAGAACTCAATCCAGAGTGTATGCTTCCCGTCTGGAGCCATTGATGGGTCTAGAACTGTTGGCACATCTAGATACATTGAAGGGTTAGAGTCAGGAATCTGCCCCATTGTTGCTAAAGAGTGTGATTCTTCAACATGAGCCACAGAATCAGCAATCAGTACAGAACCAATCAGGTACTCATCTTTGTGGTCGAAGCCTTCAAAGCGCGGTATCTCTGATAATGCACAGTCAATCTTGAGGATTGTTTCATTGTTGTTGACGATACGTCGCTCTACGCGATCGCGTAGATTGGGGTCTGCTGAATCCAGATCAGCTGGATCAACCATTTGGAGGAATAAGCGTCTGGCATCAATATTGGAAATTACGCCTTTGTTAGCGCGATACTCCTTCCCTCCAGCTACCCTCACCCCGACAGCACGACCATCATCTACTAAAACTTGCTCGACGTGTTGGTCTGTTAAGACAACACCACCTTTGCTCTTAACCAGCTTTAATAAGGCTTGAACAAGTGCGCCAGTGCCGCCACGAGGTCGCGCCATACCAGGGTTGTGACGTAGCGCCATCATCATTGCTCCAATCGCAATGGTTTTTTGGGAAGGCGGTGCGCCTAATTCAGCGGCGAGTCTTGCTAGTGGGGCTTTGACAAACTCGGAATCAAACCACTCGTTCAGGATATCTTCTGGACTGGTTAGCATCGTGCGTATCAAGTCCAGTGCCTTATCAACGCCACCCATGAGTGACAAAAGGTCTTGAATGTTTTTCAAGCCATAGTTGCCTGCGATATCGAAAATTGACTTGGGTGGGGCATTAAAGACAGGAGTAATACCTTTAATGACACGCTCCCAGTAATCACTAAATTCGGCGTATTTTTTGGCATCACGTTCGTTAAATCTTGCAATCTCAGCGCAAGTCTTTTCCACCGACTTGTGAGCAAAGAAATAAGTCCCATCTGGATGAGGGCAAAAAGTAACAGGGTCACAGAACAGGTACTCTAACCCGTACTTTTCCAGTTCGAGTTCCTCAACAACAGGTCCTAAGTGAATAAATTCGTGGTCAATCGCACAGAGGTTGAACTTATAACCCGGTGCTTCCTCTGGCATGACTTCTTCGGTCGTTGCTGCCCCGCCAGGGACAGAACGCTTTTCGAGTAACAGGACACTATAACCTGCCTTCAGCAGGTAGGAAGCACAGACCAGACCATTATGACCCGCGCCAATAATAATGACATCGTAAGCTTGCATGTATCTAATAAAGTTCTACTATCTACAACCTAGTAACTTCCTGCATTGTAAAGAAATGAAAACGGACATCTGGTCTATCAGGGGAAGGAGATTGTATTTAGGGAGACTAGGCGAGGGGTAGAAACACTGAGTCTTCACTAATGCTAGGGCTATGATGCGATCGCCATTTTTGGAGCCATGCCAAAAACAGCCAGCTTTGGCAAGCCTTTAAGTTAAATTTATAAAATTATCTCGATAAACATATTGATGTCAAAATCCTAAAATACACTCTGTATCCGCCATCCACCTATTTCATTACCTAAAAGCTAATATAAAATTGCTGTCAAATAAGCCCAATCAGTCTGGCTGAAACTAATTGCCACAGCTATACTGGCAAAGTCTAGACGTTCTGTGTAACTAGCAAGCCTATAGTAGTATGAATCCTGTTGTTGAAGTTGTTCGACCCTCTGGCATCTTAGACGGAACAAAAGCTGGTCAATTTCGTCAAGAGATTAGTAATCTTGTGGAATCTAATGTCGATATCGTATTGATTGATTTCCAAGATGTTACGTTCATGGATAGCTCAGGTTTAGGGGCGCTTGTCCTGGCACTGAAGACAGTTCGTGCTGCCGGAGGCAAGCTTTTTGTTTGCTCAGTCAATGAACAAATAAAAATGTTATTTGAATTGACGAGCATGGATCGTGTTTTTGAAATTTTTCCAACGCGAGAAGACTTCGATAACACTGTTATTGCCAAAAGTTAAGGCAAGATTCCTCTTGCCTAAGGAAGATAATTAATCGAAGTTGATTTCTAGCAAGGACAAATCATCATCAAAATAGTCTTTGGGATTCACAGATTTGAGGGAATGCAACACTTGTTCTAGATTAGAGCTACTTTTATTTCGACAGTCTACTAGTAGCTGAATAAATGGATCGAGTCCCCAGATGGTGCCATCCGCTTGATTAATCTCGTAAATCCCATCACTAAAAATATACAGGGTGCTAGATTTTGCGACTTCGCAGCATTGATCAACATAACTGGCATCCGGAAACATGCCAACGGGTAAACTCATCGTTCTCAAGCGTTGCACTTCCAGGGACGACGTTGTTGTTGGACTTCCACTCAGCAATACAGCGGGTGGATGTCCAGCACTAGAATAGACGAGTTCACGCTTAACCCGGTTATATACCCCGTACCAGATGGTGAAGTACTTATCATTGCGCTGAGTCATCTGGAACGTTTCATTTAATCCCCTCAGCACATCGCTGGGTTGATAGTAATTAATCTTCGGAAGCGCTCGCGACCTCAGCAAATTCAACACCGAAAGTGTTGGCAGCGCGGCCCTCAAACCATGTCCAGCCGCATCCAAGAGATAAATTGCTAAATGCTCTGGATCAAGCCAATAATAATCAAAACCATCACCTCCTAGCTGCCGTGACGGAATGAAGCGCGCATCAATCGTCACTGGCGGTTCGGTCATTTCGTCGGGCAGAATTGAACGCACATATTCAGCCGCTTCAGCGAGTTCCGCCTCCAACAACTGTTTCTGGGCTTGCAACTCGTGGCTAGCTTCATGCAACCGCAAGTTTGCACGCACTCGTGCCTTCAACTCAGGCATTTCAATAGGCTTGCACAGAAAGTCGTCTGCGCCAGCATCCAACCCCTTCACCCGATCTTCAACTGAACCCAGAGAGGTCAGTAAAATAAATATCGTCGTTGAAAGTTCAGGCGTTGCTTTAACTTGGCGACAGACCTCCAGTCCGTTCATGCGTGGCATAATCCAATCGCAAATCACTAGCCCTGGACGTAACTGTCGTGCCTGTTCTAGACCTTCTTCACCGTCGCTGGCAACGGCAACCTCATAACCCTGGTTATGAAGTGTTCGTTTTAACAACATCTGAATAGCTGGGTCGTCATCAATAATCAGAATTTGGTTCATGGTCGATGAGGTACTACAAGTCACTCTTGGAGATTGCAGATGCACTCTGGTTACAACGAGGGCGGTAACTGGATTCAGTTGCGTGTAGTTTAATGAATAGGAAGTGGTACAAGTCTCTAGGTTAAGGTATCAATCCTAGAACAGGGGTGAAATTCAGGCTAGACTGAGATGCTCTACAGTGTATGGGTGCATTTATGACTAGGTTTTAGTGTTGTTGATGTAAAAGGCTTTGAACAGTTGAAGGACCTGAAGAAATCGAGAAAGCAAGTTCTCACAGACCTTACAGCGTTAGACGAGGTTTTATCCTGGTTTAACCAACTCGAACAACCGTCTATTCCCAAAAAGGTTTGGTTACAGTGCCAACTCGCCTTGGCGGAAGGTTTTACCAACGCGGTTCGCCATGCCCATAAAAACCTCTCACCTGATGTTCCCATCGATCTCGAAGTCACTCTATTTCCTGAACATTTAGAGATATGCATCTGGGATCAAGGACAACCCTTTGATTTAGAACAGCATCTTCAGAAATTGGATCGACTTGTCGATGAGCAGGCGGGAGGCGGTCGCGGTATCGCCATTTTGCAGAAAATCGCCGACAAGATCAGTTATACCCGTACAAATAACAACCGCAATTGTCTGTTGATTGTGAAGCGCTATCAGGAGATTTGATGGGAAAAGGGCGTTAAAACTTCAAATCTTTATGGTAGGTGTTTTAATTTTTAATTATTGCTTCTCACTCCTTACCTCGCACAGGCTGAACAGTTTTGGCTGGATGCTCGCCAGTCATAACAACTGAGACACCTCCAGAAGGAACAATCGTAATCCCTCGACGTACTGGTCGCACGGGATGTTGCGTTGTCAAGGCAAGTTGACAACGGGACAATATTGTGCCTATTACTAGTTTCATCTCAAACATTGAAAATGCGGCTCCAATGCAGCCTCGATAACCACCACCAAAGGGGAAATACTCATAGGGCGAAAATTTTTCATTGAGGAAGCGCTCTGGCTTAAACTCTTTGGGATTAGGAAACGTCTCTGAACGTTGGTGAGCAAGATAAATACAAGGAATCAGAATTACACCTGCATCAAAATGGTAACCTGCCAACGGCAAAGGTTCCAAAGTCCTCCGAGGTGTACAAATTAAAGCAATTGGGTTGATACGCAAGGTTTCGGCACAAACAGCAGTGAGGTAAGGCAGTTGCGCTAAAGCGTCTGGATTTAAGGGATTTCCTAGAGAATTCAGTTCTTCTTGCAGCGTCTTGAGTACAGACGGTGAGGAGTGAATCCAGTAAAACGCCCACGCCAGGACAGCGGCTGTAGTTTCGTAACCGAGTAGTAGCAGGGAGACTAACTGATCGCGTAACTCAACATCACTCATCTGCTGACCGTTCTCGTCATGGGCTGACATGAGCAGTGAGAGGATATCTGTACGAGACTCATCGTAGGTTGATCGGCGATCGCTAATTTCAGCATAAATCAGAGCATCAATTTCTTGACGACGCCGTAGGAACTGCCCCCAAGGACTCCATGCGCCTAAATCTCGTTGTAGAGGCGGAAAGAAAAACAGACTGGAATATAAAGGACTGGTAACGTCTTCCAGAAGTGAACTCAGGAGTTTTTCTAACTGCTGATAGCGCGGACCTGGATTGATACCAAAGACAACCCGCAGAATAATCTGGAGGGTAATCTCTGGCATCACCTTATGCATAGAAAAAGAGGAACCTATTGTCCAGGGTGCTGTTGCCTGCTTAGTAATCTCACAAATTAGCTGACCATAACTTCTCATGCGATCGCCATGAAAGGACGGCATCATCAACTGACGCTGACGCTGATGGCTTCGTCCTTCCTGCAAAATGATTGACTGTTCTCCCATTAGTGGCTCAAAGACATGAGTCGCCTTACGAAAGTCTAACTTTGATGAAGGAACAGCAAAAATCTCTTGAATCGCCTGAGGTTGACTGAAAAAAACTACTGGTGGCGAATTTAAACCGAGTACCCGCAAGGTAAAGGGGTCTCCATAGCGCTCGTAACAAGCGTCTAGAAACTCAGTGGGTTGAGCAATTAATTGAATCGTCTGTAGCAAAGACGGTGTCTGAGGGCCGTCGGGCAGTCTCATGAGGGCCTAATAAAACGTTTGCAAGAGTAGCAGAATGCTCTTCTCAGCATAGCGATCTCCCTCTCGAAGCGCACTCATCTTCATACACGCTTTAAACAGAACTAGTTATGCCTTGGGGCGATCGCTTTTTATATTGAGCGGTCAAAACCATCTGCATTCCTGATGGTGGTCCCAAGGTAACGCCACGGCGGACAGGTCGAACAGGACGAGTGTCAGCCATTGCTAGTCCCCAATGAGACAAAATTGTTACGAGTACCAGTTTCATTTCAAACATGGCAAAAGCGGCACCAATACAGCGACGGTTGCTGCCCCCAAAGGGTAAAAACTCAAACGAAGAAAATTGCCGTTCTAAAAAGCGCTCTGGCTTGAAACACTTGGGTTCCGGGTAGATATCTTCGCGGTGGTGGGTGAGATAGATACAGCCAACAATCGAAGATATCGTCATAGCTTTGGGCAGAATTCTCCATGTATTGTAGAGGGCGAGCAATCCATTGAAGCAGTTGCAGAAATTGTGGAGTCTTTGGACCATCTGGCAGTTTGACATTAGTCATAGGAGTTGCAGCAACAAAGGTTGTTCAATTAAATCAATCTAATGAATAAGATATTTCATTGCTAATAATCTCTACTAATGCTCTTGGAAGTGCCCTTTCTCGCCTTGCTCTTCCTGTAGGATCTACCTAATTGAAGCTAACCCTTGCAGGGACGCCGTTATTTGAAGAGGTATCTGAGATTATGACCACTGTTACCCAAGCCCCTAGCTTTTGTGAGGGAATTCAGTATTTTGGTGAAGCATTGCCGGGATTTGAGACGTTTGGCAAGGAAAGTGCGATCGCACAAGGACAAAACGCGATCGCAAACCCTAATGACGAAAGTGCTGTATTCCAAACCCTGCTAGCGGCTGATGCCCTACGCTACTTGATATTGCACGTTACCGCTAGTAAGTCATCAGGACATCCGGGAGGCTTTGCTAGTCAGGCGGAAGCTTACGCAGCTCTAGTAATGCTGGGTTACAAAAATATCTTGACAGAAGTCGGACATCATGCTCCTGGCTTCTATAGTGCCATGTTCCTCGACCGTTCCTTAGAGGATATGGGAATTTCAACAGTACAGCAATTGTGCGATCGCTTCCGGGAACAAGATGGGCTTTTGGGTCATCTTTCCGGTCAAATCCCTGGACTTCTCTCCCCTGCTGGTCCCTTAGGACAAGGACAGCACTTCGCGATGTCGGCGGCTTTACTCAACAACGGCACCCTCTTCCCCTTCACTATTGGTGATGGTGGGATTGGCGAACCCTATGTGATGAGTAGCATGGCTCACTTCCACACAGCGTTTCCCAGTGTGACGAACTTCTTACCCGTGCTGGTGTGGAACGGCTTTAGCCAAGAACATCACAGCATGGTTTCCACCCAGTCCAATGAACGGATGATCGAGTACTGGCGGGGTAACGGGTTTGAAAATGTCATCTTAGTTAATGCTAAGGACTATGATGATGCCAATCAGCCAGGTGATTACGTTGATAGCACGGCTTTCTCCTTTGAACAGCGGCTTGCCTTCACCAAAGCGGTTCTCAATGCGGCTGATGAAGCGGCGAAGTCTGCCCTAGGTGGCACCTTGACTGTGATGATTATCAAACAACTCAAAGGTGCAGGTGTCCATGATCGGGGGGCAAAATCTCACAACCTCTATGCTCACCATACGCTGGAGAGTGAAGATATCGTTGGGGCGCTAAAAGCCCGTGCGCTGACTCCTGAGGCGTGGGAACTGGTACGGACTAACTTTGAACGTGCTGGTGGTGGTTCCGCTAGTCGGGTTGCGGTTACGGAAAAAGTGCGATCGCTTCCAGAACTCGGTAAACTTCCTCTGGAAGAATTCACAGTCGGAGGTGAGAAAAAAGTCGCAACTACAGCAATGGGTGCGATCGTTGGGGCAGTGGGACTGCATGACACCTCGTTTATTGTCACCAACGCTGATGGGAACGAAGCTTCTGGGATTTCCAACATCAACAAAGCGCTGCAAATTCTCCACCCCACCACAGACGATCGCTACTTCCAAAGTCCAGCAGGACGAGTATATGAACCGCTAAGTGAAGATGCCTGTGCGGGTTTAGCCTCTGGGATTGCCCTGATGGGAGGGCGCAGTCTCTGGTGTTCCTACGAAGCCTTTGCAATTAACGGCTTACCCATTTGGCAGACTGTTACTCAAGCAATGGCAGAATTGCGTCGCTCAACGCCATCTAATATTTGTTTGTTCACCGCAGGTGCTTTGGAACAGGGACGTAACGGTTGGACGCACCAACGTCCGGAAATTGAAGCCTATCTTGCCGCGATGATGCGTAACGGCAATATCTTCCCCATCTTTCCCCCTGATGCCAATAGCATCCAAGTAGCGTATGAGTGGGCATTAGGTACCAAGAACAAAGGCATCATCATCACTGCCAGCAAATCTCCTTTACCCATCCATACCACCTTTGAGCAAGTCCGTCAGGGACTTCAGGATGGTGGCATTGTCTTGCATGAGGCAGCAGGTGAGAAAACGGTTGTCTTTGCCGTAGTGGGAGATATGAGTCTCCTCCCAGTGTTTGAAGCGGCTAAACAGCTTGCCTCTCAAGGCATTGGTGTTCGGATTGTCTCTGTAATCAGTCCTCGTCGCCTGTATCGTCCCTCTGATGTCTTGTGGGAAGCGGCTTCCGAATCGGATGGTGATTTCCTGGATGATGCTGGGTTTGAAACGATGTTTGGCGGTGATGCCCTCATTGGTGTAACAGGTGGTGCGGCTGGGATGCTGGAACCGTTGATGCTGCGGAGTACTGCGAAACGTGATGTCTTCGCTTGGAAACGAGGCGAAACGACTGCTACTCCTACTCAAATTATGGAGTTTAATGGCTTGTCACCTGAGGCTTTGGCGAAACGTGCGATCAATTTAGTACATTAAGCTGGAGGTGATGCCCCTGCCTAGTTTCGGCTGGGTGGGGGCTAGTCATCAGAAAGTAGGAGCGCTACACCTATGACGGCACAATCTATAGAAGAAATTATCTTTGTTAACGCACAACGTTTTGTCTTACCGGGTCGTCACAGTTGGCAGCAATTCAAGGCGATTCAAGCCTTGATGGCAGAGGTGCCAGGTGTACGAGTATCTTGTCTTGATGGGTGTGTGGAACTGATGACGATTGGTGAAGACCATGAAATTATTAAAACTATTATTGGTTTGTTGCTAGGACTCTACTTTCTAGAAAGGCGAATTGAGTTTATTCCTGTAGGCAGTGCAACTCGTGAGTCAGAAGTTAAAGGGACTTCATTTGAGCCAGATCAGTCGTATTACATCGGAGAAAGAAAAGAACATCCCGATCTTGCTATCGAAGTAGCTTTTACTAGTGGCAATACTAAGAAACTAGAAAAATATAAGCGATTGAAGATTGCTGAAGTTTGGTTTTGGGAAAATAACAAACTTTCTATCCACTATTTTCGCGGAGAAGATTACGAACCTATTTCCCGTAGTGAGTTTCTGCCAGATTTAGATTTGGACTTGCTAGTAAGCTGTGTATTAATGCCCTCACAGCTTGAGGCGATGACACAGTTTCTCTCTTGCATTCGACAGCAAGAAAGATAGATGAGTATTAATGTTTTCTGCTAGCGTCCTATCTAAACTAATGCTAATGGTTTAATTGGTAGCTAACAGCTTACGGGTTTCTACGTGTTCCAGTAATCGCGTCTCTCATTGCTTGGTATTATTCTTAAGTAAAAACCCTTGCTCTATGCAGATTATGAGCTAGGTAATTGATTGAGTAGTTCTTCGGCTTGACGTGCCCACTGAGCATTGCCCTGACTACTGTAGAGTTCTTTGGCATATTGCAAAACTTCTTGGGCATCACTCCAACGATTCTGGCGTAGAAATACCAACCCAGCACCGTAGTAAGCATTGGCATAATTAGAGTTACTTTGCGCCGCTTTGCGGAAGGATTCAAGTGCTGCATCAAAGTTTCCCTCATTGAATAAAATTGAGCCAATATTGTAGTGAGCTTCTGGATATTTAGAGTTAATTTTAATGGCTTGTTCAAATGACTTTTTTGCTTCATCTACTTTGCTTCGTTGCAGATAAATCAACCCTAAATGATATGCCGGTTCTGGTGCATTTGTGCTGAACTGCATCGCACTTTTGAAAGCTGCGATCGCTTTTTCTTGTTCTCCCAATTGCGAAAGCACTAAACCATAGTTGTAATGAGCAACACCAAGGTTAGGTTCCAGTTCCAGTGCCCGTGATAGGTACTCTCGTGCCTGCGGTAAGTTATTCCCTTCCAAAAGCGCTGCCCCCAAATTGGCATACGCCATCGCGAAGCTGGAATCTATCTGGGTGGCGCGGTAAAAGGCATCGGCTGAGGCTTGCAATTGCCCTGCTTGCCGTAGGGCTAAGCCAAGGTTGTAATGGGCTGGGGCGAGTTGTGGGTTCAGTTCAGCCGCCCGTTGAAAAGCTGCGATCGCATCTGGCAACTTACCCTGTTCAATTAGCGCCAGTCCTTGATTAAGCTGCTCAAGCGCAGCAGGTTGTGTCGGTTTTAATGCCGGGAGTGACTGTGCCAAGGGTTCGATAGCAACAGCACTAAAGGTCGCTCCATTAAACAACAGTAAACTCAACCCAATGGTGAAGATGGGGAGATGGCGGGATGGGGAGATGGCGGGATGGGACAAGCGGAGATTGAGTCGCTTTCTGTTGAAAAATGTTAAGCTTGTTTGGAGAAAATCTTGCTTTATTTTGAAACAAATTCGTTTCCAGTTGTTGCTTAAATTCATAAAAGTTAGAAGTCATTCATTCCAAGTAATCTAACTTAATTTTTGAAGAAGTTTCCCTTACAAGACATTGCAAGAATTGTTGTATTGAGGTGAGAACGCGCTAATCTCACAGGCAGATAGTTTTGATCCCATATAAATATTGGCATCGGCAACTCGTAGTCGGGCATTTAGTCGCTATGGCGTAAGCTTATGCCAAGCCACTCAACATTAGATTATTCTGGGGGCGAATCATGAACGAAAATGTCAGTTCTGCCACACGTAATGTAGCAATTGTTGGTCCGTATTTAAGTGGTAAAACAACCCTTTTAGAAAGTTTGCTGTCCGTCACAGGTGCGATTTCTCGCAAAGGCAGCATTAAGGACGGTAACACAGTAGGCGATGGTGCAGCGGAGGCACGCGATCGCTCGATGAGTGTAGAAGTATCAGCGGCGAGTACCGAGTACGAAGGTATCCGCTTCAACTTTTTAGATTGTCCCGGTTCTGTAGAGTTTACTCAAGAAACCTACAACGCTTTGATTGGTGTCGATGCGGCTGTAGTCGTTTGTGAACCTGTAAGCGATCGCGTCCTCACACTTGCCCCTTTATTCAAATTCCTCGACGATTGGGAAATCCCGCACCTCGTATTTATCAACAAAATGGATCGGCTCACTTGTGATGGTGATGCCTGTGGTAGCCCTTACCGAGAAGTTCTGGAGGCACTAAAATCTGTCTCAACACGCCCCCTGATACCGCACCAGTACCCCATTGGTAAAGGGGAACACCTAATAGGCTTTATTGATTTAGTCAGTGAGCAAGCCTATCATTACCATCCTGGAGCTGCCGCTGACCCTGTGCCACTGCCAGAATCCTTGCAAGAGCAGGAAAAGGCGGCACGAGCCGAAATGTTAGAAGAGTTAGCCAATTTTGACGACCACCTGCTAGAAGAACTATTAGAGGAAATTGAACCACCAACAGAAGAGATACTCCAAGACCTGAAGATGGAATTGGGGGCAGACTTAATTGTGCCTGTATTTATTGGTGCGGCTGAGCAAGATTATGGAGTCAGACCCCTGATTGAGGCGCTGTTACGGGAAGCGCCAACGCCAGAGACAACGGCTGAGCGACGAGGATTGGCTGGAGACACCAACACCGCTGTTGCCCAGGTGCTAAAAACCTATTACACGCCCCAAGGTGGCAAACTCTCACTGGTGCGTGTCTGGCAAGGTCAGCTAACAGATGGCATTATCCTCAATGGTGTTCGTGTTGGTGGCTTGTACCGTATGCTCGGTCAGCAACAACAGTCAATCTCGGAAGCCTCTGCGGGTGAAATTGTTGCACTTGGACGCTTGGAAGATATTCCAACCAGTACAACCCTAACCACGAATGGAAATGCGATTACATTACCCAAAGCTGAATCACTTGTACATGTCTATGCATTAGCGATCGCACCAGAGAAACGCAAAGATGAAGTGAAGCTCAGTGGGGCATTAACTAAGCTTCAGGAAGAAGACCCCTCTCTTGCCTGGGAACAACATGGCGACACCCACGAAATTATCCTCTGGGGACAGGGTGAAATTCATCTCCAGGTTGCACTAGACCGACTGCGGCGCAAATATAACTTGCCGATGAGTACTCACCTACCACGAGTACCCTACAAAGAAACAATCCGCAAAGCCACCTCTTCTCACGGACGCTACAAGCACCAAAGTGGCGGTCATGGACAGTTTGGTGATGTTCACCTCGACATCAAACCATTGTCCCGTGGAGAGGGCTTTAACTTCTCGCAATCGATTGTGGGTGGTGTTGTTCCGAAGCAGTACATCCCTGGTGTCGAGATAGGAGTTCGGGAGTATTTGGTGCATGGCCCTCTAGGCTTCCCAGTCGTTGATGTTGCGGTGACGTTGACGAATGGCTCTTACCATAGCGTCGATAGCTCTGAACAGGCGTTTAAGCAGGCAGCACGGCTAGCGATGACGGAAGGAATGCTCAATTGTGAGCCAACCCTTCTGGAACCGATTATGTCGATTCAGGTATGTGCGCCTAAGGAATATACCTCGAAAGTCCTGCAACTCGTTACTGGGCGCCGTGGGCAAATTCTCGGCTATGAAGGTCGTTCTGATTGGCCCGGTTGGGACTGTGTATCTGGCTATCTCCCGCAGGCAGAGATGCACGACTTTATTGTGGAATTGCGATCGCTCACGCTAGGGGTGGGCTTCTTTCACTGGCAATACGACCATCTTCAGGAAGTTCCAGGTAAGTTGGCGGAAAACGTACTGGCAACCATGAGCCACAGCAATGGTAACGGTAACGGTTAATCTGCTTTATATCGGGCACTAGATAACTGGTGCCCTAGTTGTTCCTACGCTTAACCTGCTTCGAGTTAGGAATAAAGCTGCATAACGCTAGTGAGGGGGAGACGCGACTGCACTCCTAATGTGAGTCCAGAAGTATGTCCTCGACTGAGATGATCAGCCGCCGCACAGCCAATCATCGCCGCGTTGTCGGTGCAGTATTTGAGGGGAGGGAAAAGTACCCGCAAGTTGTGACTGGCAGCCGCCGCTTGTAGGTGCTTTCTCAATCCGCTGTTAGCAGCAACACCACCGCCAACGGCAATCGTATTTAGACCATAATCCAAAGCACAGGCGATCGCGCGTTTGGTAAGCGATCGCGCTACGGTTTCCTGGAAGCTAGCGGCAATGTCATTGACAGGTAACTCAAATGTATCCTGTTCTAGTTTCTGTACCAAGCGCAGTACCGCTGTCTTCAAGCCGCTAAAACTGGAGTCATAGCGGTGATAGCCGCCATCAGGACGGGAAATCTTGCCGTCTGGTAGGGGAAACGCTGCCGGATTACCAACTTTTGCTAAGCGGTCAATCACTGGGCCGCCGGGATACCCTAGCTTCAACAATCGCGCTACCTTATCAAACGCTTCACCTGCTGCATCATCACGGGTTTCTCCTAGCGTTTCGTAATGACCACAGTCTTTGACATAAATTAAGCTGGTGTGACCGCCAGAAACCAGTAGACACAAGAAGGGTGGCTCTAACTCTGGTTCAGTGAGATAGGTCGCGTAGATGTGACCTTCTAGATGATGAACGCCGAGAAATGGCTTTTGGTGGACAACGGCAAGGGTTTTAGCGGCTGTTAAACCGACTAGCAAGGCACCGACTAATCCAGGGGCGCAAGTAGCGGCAATTCCATCAATCGCATCCCAGTCGAGTTCAGCTTCAACGAACGCTTGTGCGATCGCCTGATTAATCGTCTCGACGTGACTGCGCGAAGCCACTTCCGGTACGACTCCACCATACTGTTGATGAACCGGAATTTGAGAAGCAACGACACTACTACAACAGATACGATTTTTAACAATCGCTACTGCTGTTTCATCACAACTAGTTTCTATCGCTAACACGCAAGTCATTTGCGAATGACCTTGATAAAAAGGCTACTTTTATTTAATTAAACTTTACTAGGCTAACCCATCGGAGTAATATTGCTTGGATGTACAGAGAGTTCCATCTTCTCTTGTACATAGAACTTTTTGTTTTGTAACAAAAGGAAATATTTCATGCGTCGATTGTTAGCTTTGATTTTTGCCGTTAGTCTGTGGTTTACCTATACAACCGCAGCCTCAGCAAACACATCGGAACCGAAAGCGGGACTTGTGCCATGCAGTGAATCCCCAGCTTTTCAGCAACGGGCTAAGGATGCTAAAGATACCATTGGCGATCCCCGTTCAGGAGAAAACCGATTTGACTATTACAGCAAAAACTTCCTTTGCGGCCCCGATGGTTTACCTCGCATCATCGCGGATGGTAGCCTGAGTCATGCTGATGAATTTATCATCCCTGGCTTACTATTTCTTTACATCGCTGGTTGGATTGGTTGGGTTGGTCGTTCTTACCTGATATCGGTCAGAAAAGAACCTAATCCAGAAATGAAAGAAATCATCATTGATGTGCCCCGTGCCCTCAAATTCATGTTAACTGGCTTTACTTGGCCCTTAGCAGCGATCAAAGAATTTCTTTCTGGTGAACTAACCGCTAAGGAAGAGGAAATTCCAGTTTCACCTCGTTAATCTTGTTTAACTTACTTACTGAATTTTGGGAGAATAGTTCATGGCAGCAAAACAAAATGATTTTCTTACCTGGCTTTCCCTGGCACCAGTCCAGCTTATCCTTCTACTCTCAGGTCATGCTGTGCTGTTAATCGCAATAAATATCCTTTACCCAGATCTACTCTCTTTGGGCTAAGGTTCTGACAGTAGTCGTTGAGAAAAGCCATCTTTCAAGGTTTTCTAATTAGAGTTGGTTGAAACCCGTGATTGTTGAAAAGCGATCGCGGGTTTCATGTATTACAAATGTCGGTCTAAGATAGCATAGTCATGAGGAGCTTAAGTTGCTTCTGTAGCTTGCTTTTTATTGGAATATCCAGAAGTGAGAAAAAGATGACTGGAAAGAAGATTTTAATGCTTGTAGGTGACTTTGTTGAAGACTATGAGGTGATGGTACCTTTCCAAGCATTACAAATGGTAGGACATACCGTTCATGCTGTTTGCCCTGATAAAAAAGCGGGAGAAACAGTAAGAACAGCCGTTCACAACTTTGAAGGTGACCAAACCTACAGCGAAAAACCAGGTCACAACTTCAAATTAAACGCGACATTTGATGAAGTAACCGCTGATTCCTACGATGCCTTGGTAATTCCTGGAGGTCGTGCCCCGGAATATATTCGCCTCAATGACAAGGTACTCGAAATTACCCGTCACTTTGCCGAGACAAAGAAGCCCATTGCATCCATTTGCCACGGATTGCAGGTTTTAGCGGCAGCGGGTGTACTCGAAGGCAAGAGTTGCACCGCTTACCCCGCTTGTGGCCCCGATGTCACCCGTGCGGGTGGACTCTATGTTCATATTCCACCGGATGAGGCGATGGTTGATGGCAACCTGGTAACCGCACCCGCATGGCTTGCACATCCTAACTGGTTAGCGGAATTCTTGAAGCTTTTGGGAACCAAAATTGAGCAACAAGAAATGGTTACCGCTTAATACCATATTCCTGTTAGATGGACGTTCTGGGAGGATTGTTGAACTCAATCTATAGACTTTCAGGTGTTAGGTCGTAGGTGGTAGGTTTTAGGGGAAATCTCAACTCCACGACTTGAGGAACGGGTGATTATGGTGCTATCGCCTGATAGTCGTATTACTTTGCTACGAAACAGCGATCGCTTACCTGTCCCGCAGAATATCCCCTTGAATCTGACGGTTGAGCAAGTGTTTGCCTAGTTGCGAACGTCCAGATGAATTGAACAGAAAGTGCGATCGCCTTTTAATTGAAGAGAATGATTGCTACAACACGCCGCACTAACGCCCCTTAAAAAAAGAAATGACCTCTGTTCGTAAACCAACAAAAGACGAGATTCGTGCTGCAGTTGGTAGGACTATTCCAGACATCATTGCGCCTGACTTGCACATCTTGTTTTGCGGCATCAATCCCAGCCTGTATAGTGCAGCCGTGGGACATCACTTTGCACGTCCAGGGAATCGCTTCTGGCCAACCTTACATGGGGCAGGCTTCAGTGAGCGATTGCTGACACCATTTGAAGATCGCAACCTCCTGCAACGGGGATATGGTCTTACAAATATTGTGGAACGGGCAACAGCAAGGGCTGATGAATTAAACCCGGAAGAACTCCTTACAGGTCAACAACAGTTGGCAGCCAAAGTGCAGCACTATCGACCCCGGTTTCTTGCTGTGCTGGGGATTGGGGCATATCGCACAGCATTCAATCAACCGAAGGCAGTGATGGGACGACAGGGCGATTCGCTGCCTGGTGCAACCATTTGGGTACTGCCCAACCCCAGTGGGTTGAATGCCCACTATCAACTTGATGCTCTCAAACAGACCTATCGAGAACTCCTATTGGCTGTTGAACAATAGGATTGATTCAAGTTAAGTAGGGAGGAACACCACGATTATGATGAAGAGAGTAGCGATCGCAATCCTTATCAATGTCTTCAGGCTATTCTCCTCTCGATCTTTCATTCCAACGCCTTCGCGAGGTACGTGCTGCACTGCTCCGTCTTCATAAGGCACTCCTCGACTCAGAACGAGATGTGTACGAGCAGTTTCATGGACGTATTCGGTCAAACGGAGAGTTTTTTCAGCTTGTTCTCGAAGATGAATGGTTTAGCTGGCTGCGCCCATTCTCTCAATTCATCGTTGAGATTGATGAAGCCCTAAGTGCAAAGGAACCCATAACATTGGACAGAGCCAACGAGTTGTTAGACGCAGTGCGCTCCTTGGTTTCTCCCGCAGAAGAAGGGACGAATCGAGAGCAGCGTTACTATCAAGCTATTCAACGCGATCCAGACATTGCGCTCATGCACGCAGAAGTGTCAAGGTGGCTAACGACTGGGCGTTAACTGAGTGACTCGCCCAAAGAAGCAAAGGCAGCTTACTATTCATCTCAAAATCAGCAGGGGCGCACTGCTGTACGCCCCACCATACCAATATGCTTGCCTTGGGATGCTCACATCATGCCTGAAACCACAGCATTTTAAGCTGAAGTAGCTGTGTCAGCATGATTTAGGGCTGAACGCGCATTCAACGACAGCATCACCCGTGAAACGCCAGTGAAGAGAACGCTGACACCAACCAAAGTGCCAATCAGCCAAGGTGCATTAAACGGCCACTGAAACCCAATCATTCCACCCAATAGCAGGGTAATGATGCCATTACCCAGTGCCCATGTCCAGTTTTGTTGTGGACGTAACCGGAAGGCAAGAATCAACTCAAACACACCTTCAGTTAGCAAAAAGCTACCGAGCAACAAAGTCAGCGTCAGGACACCCGTTAAGGGGTAAACAAACAGCATCACACCCGTTGCAATGTACAGAACACTCAACAACAGCTTCCAGATGAAGCCTTGATCATTATTACGAGTTTGAAACGCATAGACCAGCTTGCTAGCTCCCGCAGAGACAAGGATAAAAGCAATCCAAGTCTCAGCAACGATTGTAGAGAAAGCAGGAGATGCGATCGCAACAATCCCCAAAATCATTAAAAGAGCGCCAATCAGGAGCGACCCATTAATCCCCTTCTTGATGTCACTAGACTTAACCTCGGTAGAAACGTCGGTTGTCATACAAATCTTTTCCTTATGCTTAAATAAACCCTATCTTCAGGCTAGAAAAATTATCAAAAACTGGATAGAACCCTAAGGTAGACCCTGCCTGAATAAGCTTCTCTTCCCTACTGATTCAGTATGGTAGGAGAAATATTAAGCTTGCGGAGGATTGTAAACGCTCCAATCTTGAATACCCTGCACAGCTTTTACGTTATCGTTTAACAGTCTTGCCAATATAGCAAACTGAAGTGTCTTCATTAATTTGGATTTTAAAGGGTTCAGGTTTCTCACCCTGTCTTTGATTGCTTAAACCCCTCGCAACAATCTTTTTAAGAGTTTCAAAGTTAGTACCATCCGTAACATCAAACCCTTTGATGACGACATCTGAAAAGCCACTGCTTTCCATTAGTTCAATCAATTCATCGGGCTTAATAAACTTATTCCAGTCATGAAGACCTTGTGGTAGTTGCTTTAGAATGTATTCTAGAAGCCAAATCATTATTACCTTGGATTTAAAAGTTCTATTGATTGTATCAAATAAAAAAATCCCATTTTTATTTAAAACTCTATAAGCTTCTGAAAGAACTTTTTCCAAATCCGCAACATGCTCTAAAACATCAAAGCATAAAACAACGTCAAAAGTATTATTGTAGTAAGGAAGGTCTTCAGCCGCTCCACACTGATAATCAATTCTTAAACCACTATTCCTAGCATGTTCTTGTGCAGCTTTAATTGAATTTAAAGATAAATCAATCCCCGACACTTTAGCCCCTAATTTAGCTAGTACCTCACAGGCTAATCCACCTCCGCAACCAATGTCTAAAGCCTTGATTCCTCTCCAATTCGGAATATAATTCTTAAAGAATTCAAACCTTGTTTTGTTAAAGTGGTCAGATAGATTTAAAGCTTCACCTTCCTTCCACCAGCTCTCAGCATTTAACTCATAGTATTCTAAATCATTCCTTTTCATTTTTTAGCCTGCATGTAAATGTAGGATTTAGCTGTTTTTTTCTTTGCAGGATTTTCCCGCTCTTATTAAAGAGAATAATTTTTACAGCTTTACCCAACTTCTACCGAAAGCATAGATCTAGTGTTAAGGCAGTTTGTAATTAAAAACACTAATGATTTTCCAGCGCCCTCCTATTACCCAATCACTCTTTTGAAAGTAGGTGGTAGGTGGTAGGTGGTAGGGGAGAAAATTTTTCATCCTTTTTTGTGAAGGCAATTCCTGGAAAGTCTTGTACCTAGGGTATCAATTTGCTTAACGTTAACCCCTTCCTTTAGCTAGAAGATCAGACAAAATAGCTATGATTGAAACCTTGATTGTTTCTAAGGCTGATGAGTCAATAGCCAGATGGCAAGTTGACGAGAAGAAGCGTTAAAAGTAATGAGTTGTTAGCTGTTGTTGGGAACTCCGACATCAGCGCAGCAAGTTGGAGCAGTTTATCCGATTGTTATCTCTGCTCAAAGAAATGCTGGAGTGCTTCTTCACTAGGGTTGTCGCCAAAGGTTCTAACAATCTCTAAGGCTTGTTGATAACACCGCTCTCCTTGAGCCTGTAGATTGAGACGGTCATAAGCGGTTACTAGATGCTGGAGAAATCTTTCACTCTCAGCAATGTCATCCAGAAGCATCGTACTGCTGGTTGTGTAGTGGTGGGCTTGCAAAATTCCTAAAGCTTGGAAGTGATACCCCAATGCTTGAGGTAAGTAGCCTAGCTTATAGTGAACTGCGCCCATGTAATCCAGGCATCTTGCTTTAGCGTTCGCTGACGTGCCAACTACCTTGCGAATTGCCAAGGCTTGCTGATACAACTTCAAAGCTTGCCGTTCTTGGTTCAGCCTGACATAGGCTGTGCCCATACTCTCAAGCGTGATTGCCTCACCCTTGTAGTTGCTGACTTTTTGGCAAATTGCTAAGCCTTGCTCGAAGAAAGCCAGTGCCTGACGAGGGCGATTGAGTTGTAAATAAATTTCCCCAATCGTGTAAAGAGTAGCGCTTTCGTCGGTTTGTGAATTACCTAAGCTTTGAAACCTGCTCAGCGCTTGACGAGAGCAAAAGAGTGCTTGCTCTAATTGACCTAAACAGCTATAAACTGACCCAAGCTGATTAAAGGTTCTCGCAACACTATGCTCATCACGGGTTTCTTTGAAAATCACTAAGGCTTGTAAATAAGCCTTCAGCGCTTTGCGTTCTTGGCTAGTCTGACGATAAGCCGCCCCCAGACAATTGAGAATGACAGCCGTGCTAGAGCGATTTTTGTTCGCTTGGGCAATCTGCAACGCTTGCTCAAGGCACTTAACACCCCAAGCATACTCTCCAAGATTGCAATGAACTAAGCCTATACCCCTGAGACTATTGATTTGGCTCTCACGGTCGTTGTTCGCTTGAGCATTTGCCAGAGTTCGATGCAGTTCCTTCAACGCAGACTGTAGCTGGCTTTCGTGGCTGACTTTGCCTTGATGCCGCCTAGTACAACAACAGCCACAAGGCGGTACCGTGCTACCTTCTTCTCCCTGCTCATGCAGCCGCTCTAATTCAGCTTTAGGATTCAGATAAGTTTGCATGGTGCGAGTTCTCCCTCTACAGACTTCAGAGATTCTGTACTCTAAATGGTTATACCTCTCAAGCCTTCAAGGGATATGCAGATGCAATGTGCTAAATCTGACCTGATGACTACTAGACTTTTTGCAAAAGTCAATTAAAGCGAGGTAGCTTTAGTCTTATCACTCCTTTTTTCTCTATTTACGCAAAAATACTAAGCTTGCTCGGCATGAAGCCTTGCCTTGGTTAGATACTGTTAACCAATAACCGTCAACCCTCAACAAGCATCGACTTGCCATCCGTTTTTTCTACCTTTTCAAGAAAGTCCAGCAGAATACGTTGGTGAGGATGCCCTAAAGGTCGCACCTGACCGGCTTTTTCTGAATAACAACTTCCTGCCCTAATCTCATCAGGCGTTAGCAAACCCATATCCCAGCCTTCTCCTAGCACCAGTTGATTTAGCTCTACTGTTAGGGGAGCGTGGAAAACATGACGAGTCACGTCTGAATCCAGATAACAATGAAACTTTGAAATCCAAGGAGGGCTATAGCTAATTTCTTCTAATAATTCTCGCTTGACGGCTTCTTCGGGTGTCTCACCGGGGTCGATATGACCACCAAAAAAGCCCCAACAACCGGGATAGATGATGCCAGGAATATTATCTCGTAGCTGCATCAAAAAGCGGTCTGGGGTGTGAATGATTGCGATCGCTACTTCAAGGGGTTTGCTGTTCATTACGCTCCTCTGGGAGTGGTGATGGCTTCAGTTGTCCGGCTCTTCGTTCTAGTTGTTGCTGCTCTTGGACAAAGACTTCGCCTAAATCTTGTCCACCGACAGGAATGCTTTGAAATTGCACCTGACCTTGGATCAAAACTTGATCACCAATGTTGGGAGGAGCTTGACTAGTGAGTACCCAGATGGTGCCAGTATCATCCTCAAGTTTATAAGCACCGTTTTCCACAAATGGGGCGCGATTGCTGACTTGACCTTGGAGGTAAACTGTAGCAACAGCATTCTGATCTTTCGGGATTTCTCCAATCTTTGTGATGTTCCCTCTAAAACCGCCGAGACTAATCCCACCCATACTCAGGGGAGCTGAGTTCCCACAGCTAATTAGCCCTCCGCCAAAGAAAACAAAGCACAACGGCAGAAGATAAAACACTATTGATTTTGACATTCCCCCCGTTGACAAGAAAGAGTGGGAGGGGTTATTTTTTGCCTCTCTATGTTGCATCGCTGTGACTACTCCCAACGCTAAACAGCTTACACGGTTATAGCGTGAGCTTTGAGAATTTGAATACCCAACGCTGCCAGTTTCTGACGAATGACTCGTTTGTTAATCATTTTTGACCAATGAGCGAAATCTGAGAAACTGTTATGGTTTAATGTCTAGCTGCTGAACGTGAACAACACCAAGTACCTCAGAAAACGCTCCTTCAACTGCAATGGACTCATCACACTCCTACTTACTCGATGGTAAAGCCCTTGCTCAACGAATTCAGACACAACTGCAAGAACAGATAAAACCCCTGCTCTCGGCAACTGGTCGCCCTCCTGGATTAGCCGTGCTGATGGTGGGTGATAACCCTGGCAGCCTCGCCTATGTGCGAGGGAAAGAACGTGCCTGCGCCAAGGTTGGGATCGCCTCTTTTGGTCGCCATTTTCCGGCTAATACGTCCCAGGTAGAACTAGAGCAAACGATTCAAGCTCTCAATCAAGATGAGCGCGTGGATGGGATTCTTGTTCAACTCCCGTTACCTGACCATTTAGATTCTGTTTCCCTACTGCACCAAATTCATCCAGATAAAGATGCTGATGGACTGCATCCCGTTAATCTAGGGCGCTTAGTCCGAGGGGAAACTGGATTACGCAGCTGTACGCCTGCTGGTGTAATGCGCCTGTTGCGAGAGTACCAAATTGACTTAAAAGGCAAACAGGTAGTTGTTGTCGGACGCAGCATCTTGGTCGGAAAGCCATTGGCGCTGATGCTTTTGGAAGCCGATGCGACGGTGACAATCGCCCACTCGCGATCGCAAAATCTCCCTGAGATTACCCGGAATGCTGACATCCTAATTGCTGCTGTCGGACGCCCTCAATTAATTACGGTTGATATGGTTAAGCCGAAAGCGGTAGTGATTGATGTTGGGATCAATCGCGTTACCGATGAAGATGGGAAATCACGCCTGGTTGGGGATGTTGACTTTGACGCAGTTCGGGAAGTCGCCCAATTTATTACCCCTGTGCCTGGTGGTGTCGGAGCGATGACCGTTGCCATGCTGTTACAAAATACTGTGCTTAGCTATACGCGATCGCACTTTGTACACTAGTGCGAGAGTTAATCGCACGCATAAAGACCCCAAGCCCCGTAGAATTGTTAGGACAGTGACAAAACATCAAGGAACTAAGGCATGGTAGCGACGGATGGGCGACCTGCCCCCAAAGGGGAATCCCCTGCTTTTGACTTATCAACTTACCTAAAAGAGCGGTGTATCCAAGTCGAGGCAGCTCTCGACCTTTCGCTCCCGCTCACCTACCCTGAAAAGATTTACGAGGCAATGCGCTATTCCCTACTCGCTGGGGGTAAGCGGTTGCGCCCGATTCTTTGCCTTGCGACGTGTGAGTTAGTGGGTGGCACCGTTGAAATGGCGATGCCTACTGCCTGTGCGTTGGAAATGATCCATACCATGTCATTAATTCATGATGACCTCCCGGCAATGGATAATGACGATTATCGTCGGGGGAAACTCACCAATCACAAGGTTTATGGTGAAGACATTGCGATTCTGGCAGGAGATGGCTTGTTAGCTTATGCCTTTGAGTATATTGCTACTCAAACCCAGGATGTCACAGCAGGGCGAGTATTACAGGTAATTGCTCGGCTAGGTAGGGCGGTGAGCGCTTCAGGATTAGTGGGAGGTCAAGTGGTTGACCTGGAATCGGAAGGAAAGCCAGATATTCAGGAAGAAACCCTTACTTATATTCATACTCACAAAACTGGCGCGTTGTTAGAAGCCTGTGTAGTTTGTGGGGGAATTTTAGGGGGAGCAACAGAGTCAGAGGTTGAACGACTCTCTCGCTATGCCCAAAATATTGGGTTAGCGTTTCAAATTGTTGATGACATCCTGGATATTACTGCCACCCAGGAAGAACTGGGGAAAACCGCAGGTAAAGACCTTGTGGCGCAAAAGGCAACCTATCCAAGCCTCTGGGGACTAGAAGCCTCAAAAGCCAAAGCCAATGAGTTGGTAGAGGCAGCAAAAGCCGAGTTGGAACCCTTTAAAGAGAAGGCACAACCCCTTAATGCGATCGCTGATTTTATTACAACACGAACTCATTAGGAGATTGGGAATTGGGAATTGGGAATTGGGACAAGGAGGATTCTTTACTATACTATGCCCCTTGTCCGTTGTCTCCCTAATCGCTAATCCCCAATCCCTAATTCTCACCTGCTTTAATTAACACTTATCGTTTCAATTTCAAGTAAAATCCTATGCAGGACTTTGGCGACATCCTAGATAATCAGGTGCTGCTGGTTGCAATCATTGCTTGTCTGGTTGCTCAACTCTCCAAGCTTCTTGTCGAACTCACCAAAAACCGCAAATTTAATCTCCGTGTCCTTGTAACCACGGGTGGAATGCCCAGCGCCCACTCGGCACTAGTTGCTGCATTAGCGACTGGGGTGGGGCAAACTTTAGGATGGGCTAGTCCTGAATTTGCGATCGCGGTACTTTTTGCCGTAATTGTTATGTATGATGCCGCTGGTGTTCGTCAGGCAGCGGGTAAACAAGCTCGCATCCTTAACCAAATCATTGATGAACTGTTCACCGAAGGCAAACAATTTAACGAAGACCGTTTGAAGGAATTACTAGGACATACACCCTTTCAAGTCATTGTCGGCTTGGCACTGGGCATTACCATTTCCTGTTTAGCCTCTCCGGCTTATCAGTTTTGAAAACTTCCCAATTGGGATTAACGAGTGGAGGGGTAGGGCGAACGGTTAAGGGAGAAAGGGGAAGGGTGAAAGGTAATCGCCCTTAACCTTTCCCTTTGTCCTGTGAGCTAGAACGATAAACTCATTTTGCAATTTCAAGCCTCTGAGAGCTTAAATGCCACGACTCAACTTGCTGAACGTACTAAGCTAATGGGCATTCAAGTTGCAGCTTATCCTGGGCAGACTGGATTCGAGTTGAAGAAAGTCTTGCGTGAGTCACCATCAGTCACTACGGCATCAGCTAGGGAAATCGCCGCAGGTGTTGGTGTCCGATGCTTGCTAGAGTCTTCTAAAATCTCTATGACCAATGTTTTTTGCTTGGGAGTAAGCCTATCGAGCCAGCGTTTGACCCATTCTTCTTGCATAATATTGTTGGAAGCAGTGAGCATCTTGGTTTTCCTAGATTGTTCAGCTATCCCCAGTTTATAAAAAAAATATTAAGCTGGCTGTGAGTAAAGGCACATCTAATGTGAATATTTCAAAAAGTTTGAAAGACTTAGCATTTATCCGCTAAACTGTCTACACAATGCAACTACTGGAGTTGAGTCTTCCGGTATTTTTGCCAGTTTTAAAAATTGACAACTGGGCTAAGTAAGGTGACTCGGCGACTATCAACAACCATACTCCAGAAACCGCGATCGCTTAGTTCCCGTAAGGTCGAGTTTGCCTCTCTCTGACTCTTGGTATACACAGCTAATAAGTAAGGGCGTTGACCATAGGAAACCAAGCCTACATCACTGCCAATTAGCTGCCGTACCTGCGAGGCAACTTCCGGCTGATTGAAGTAATCAACCAACACAGCATATCCCTCACCTAGAGGCTGAGGATTGTAAGCACGGGAACTCGTCGTTGGCATTGCGGCAGTCGGTCGAACTACATACGCGGATAATCCGACGACCTCATTAACATAGCGTGCCCAAGTGTTTGCATCCTCAAGCTGCCGGAACCCTCCAATGCGTGTCACCGTATCGTCTAAATATTGACAAAAGGTAGACTGAGTGTTCGGCGGCAAGGTTTGTTGAATGACTTGATGCCTCTCTGATGTCTGGCTAAGTACTAATAAAAGATACTCATCTGACTGGGGCGGCTGGCAAGAAGAAACGGGTTGTTGCGCCATTGCCAAGTGTGCACCACTCATTAAACTGCTAAGTGCTAAGTAGGTAGACACAATTAAGCGTAAGATGCTGACCTCTCCCCTAACCCCTCTCCTGCAAGGAGAGGGGAACCGAAGTTCTCCTACGCTGCTAGGGAAGGGGGCTGGAGGGTTAGGTTTTTTGTTGTGCTTAATTATGTCCACCTACTTAGCAAGACCTAACTGAATAAGAATAAGGCTATATAGCAAAAGGCAAAAGGCAGAAGGCAGAAGGTTTATTACTAGTACGTGGTCGTTTGAACCGTTAAATCTGTCCTAACCTTTATGACGACAGCTATCTCTTTCACGACGCTTAACTCGTTATGTCCTCTCAAGATACGGCTGCCAAAGAACCAAGGGGGTCAGGTATCGTATCAGATGGGGCTTGAAATTCGCCAGTTTTGACAAATTCTAAGCGCAGCTTTAACCAGGTGATGAACTGAGGATTGGTAGAAATTATCGCGGCTGCGGGTTGGGGGCATTCTTGCTTGGCTTGTGTCATCTGGGGTGCCTCCAGGAAAGCAGGTTGTTTGACTAGCCAAAAGTCAATTTCTTTTTCCTGTTCGTGGTAGTGCCTTGTGCGTTCTTTAAGCACTTCATCAATGGGTTCTTCTTCCATCAGGAAGTGTTGACTTGCTAAAACGTAGTAGTAGGTTTGCATTGGCAAAAGTTGTTGGTTGTTGGTTGTTGGTTGTCATTCAGGTACATCTAAAAGTTGTGAAACAGCGTTGGAGTCAGGAAAGCAAAAAAGCTGATGGCTGATAGCTGAAAGCTTTCTGCTATAACTTTCCCCACATCGCTTGTTTCATTTCTCGGACAGCCCGTTCTAGACCAACAAGTACGGATCTAGAAATAATGCTATGACCAATGTTGAGTTCTTCCATGCCTTCGAGGCAAGCTACAGGATAGACGTTCCAGTAAGTAAGACCGTGACCCGCATTGACTCGTATGTCTGATGCGATCGCGTGTTCACATCCTTTTGCGAGTATTGCTAGTTCCTTCTTGCGACTTCCCTCATCTGTTGCCTCAGCATAGGAACCTGTATGCAGTTCAATGAATTTGGCTTTCATTTGAGCGGCTGCATCAATTTGTGCTAGGTCAGCATCAATAAACAAGCTAACGGGAATATCGGCTTCTTGCAATTTAGTAACCATCTCACTTAGTCGGTGGCTTTGACTCGCAACATCTAGTCCTCCTTCCGTTGTTACCTCCTCCCGTTTTTCAGGAACAAGGGTAACGTAGTCGGGTTTAATATCAAGCGCGATCGCTACCATTTCATCAGTCGGTGCCATCTCCAAATTCAAGTGAGTTCGCACCGTCTGTCGCAATAGGCGAACATCCCGGTCTTGGATGTGGCGCCGATCTTCCCGCAGATGTACGGTAATACCATCGGCACCAGCTAGTTCTGCCAACACAGCCGCCGCAACTGGATCGGGTTCCACTGTACGCCTTGCTTGCCGAATTGTGGCGATGTGGTCAATATTGACACCAAGTGTCAGCACTTACGTTCTTCCCCTAAACTCTTCTGGAGTCTACAGCCCTCTATCTTACCTGAAAGACGACCGTTGCCGAGGTTTGTTGTGACTTGCTAACTTCAGACTAAAAAAGAGCGATCGCAACCCACCTAGTTCACGGGTTCTGTCCGCTTGGACATCTCCGTTCCTACTAGAAACCACGCATTTCATCCCACGCTCACCAAGAGAGGGTTGAGACGTGAGGCTTCTGCTGATTCAGCTAAATCTGATAAATTAGACAAGAATAAAGCTTTCAGTTTCTAAGTATATTTTCTCGTGATTAGTATCACTACTACACTGAAACACTAGCCCACAATTCAGTAGACTGTAGCATTAACCGAAAATTCAATGATGCATTCTTAGATACAAAACTTAAAATAAACCCTTAGTTATTTGCGAGGTTACCTGAATCGTGCGTTCCCAAAGCATCACCAAACGAGAAGTTCAACCAAAAACCATCAGTCGCCGGACAGGAGCATTTGCCTTAATCGACAGTCTCATACGCCATGGTGTAGAGCATATTTTTGGCTATCCCGGTGGGGCAATTCTGCCAATTTACGACGAACTTTACCAGTGGGAAGCCGCTGGTGAAATCCAACATATTCTAGTGAGGCATGAGCAGGGAGGTGCCCATGCGGCTGATGCTTATGCTCGTGCGACAGGTAAGGTCGGTGTTTGTTTTGGGACATCGGGTCCCGGAGCGACTAATCTGGTTACGGGTATTGCTACCGCTCACATGGACTCGATTCCTATGGTGATTGTGACGGGTCAGGTGCCTCGTACTGTGATTGGTAGTGACGGCTTTCAGGAAACGGATATCTATGGCATCACGCTGCCTATTGTGAAGCACTCTTATGTCGTGCGTGACCCAAGGGATATGGCGCGAATTGTAGCGGAAGCCTTCCACATCGCTAGCTCAGGACGTCCGGGGCCAGTTTTGGTTGATGTTCCCAAGGATGTCGGTTTAGAAGAATTTGACTACGAGCCAGTCGAACCAGATACGGTTAGATTAACAGGCTATCGTCCAACGGTGAAGGGAAATCCTCGCCAAATTAACCAAGCATTGAATTTAATTCGTCAAGCACGACGGCCACTACTTTATGTAGGCGGTGGTGCGATCGCAGCGAATGCGTACAGCGAATTGCGTCAACTGGCAGAGATTTTCCAAATTCCGGTGACGACAACCTTAATGGGAAAGGGTTCTTTTGAGGAGTCTCATCCCCTAGCTGTCGGGATGTTGGGAATGCATGGTACGGCTTACGCCAACTTTGCCGTGAGTGAGTGTGACTTACTGATTGCTGTCGGCGCACGTTTTGATGACCGAGTAACAGGTAAATTAGATGAATTTGCCTCCCGTGCGAAGGTGATTCACATCGACATTGACCCCGCTGAAGTAGGCAAAAACCGCGCACCCGAAGTGCCAATTGTAGGTGATGTGCGGCAGGTATTGCTTGACCTGTTGCGTCGGTACGAGGAAGTGGATATTCCCGCAGAACCAAACCAAACGAGGGAGTGGTTGCAACGAATCAACCGTTGGCGTGAGGATTATCCTCTACAAGTGCCTCAATATCCCGATCGCTTGTCGCCCCAAGAGGTGATTGTCGAGTTGGCTTGTCAGGCACCGGATGCTTACTACACAACCGATGTGGGTCAGCATCAGATGTGGTCAGCACAGTTCCTCAAGAATGGTCCACGCCGTTGGATTTCCAGTGCTGGTTTGGGAACGATGGGCTTTGGTTTACCAGCCGCTATGGGAGTCAAGGTAGCGCTACCAGATGAACAAGTGATCTGTATTGCTGGTGATTCCAGTATCCAGATGAATATCCAGGAATTGGGTACGCTTGCACAGTTCGGTATCAACGTGAAGACGGTAATTATCAACAACGCTTGGCAGGGAATGGTGCGCCAGTGGCAGGAGGCATTCCACGGAGAGCGTTATTCTTCCTCAAATATGGAAGTTGGGATGCCAGACTTTGTGAAACTAGCAGAGGCGTATGGCATTAAGGGGATGTTGATTGAGAACCGGGATGAACTCAAGGATGCGATTGCCGAAATCCTCGCTCATGATGGCCCAGTACTAGCAGATATCCGAGTCAACAGAAACGAGAACTGTTACCCAATGGTGGCTCCCGGCAAGAGCAATGCTCAGATGATAGGACTTCCAGAACGTAACAAAATTGAAGTCACAGAGCTAGTCTATTGCAGTAGCTGTGGAGCAAAAAATATTGCGAGTAACAAGTTCTGTCCTGACTGCGGCACAAAACTGTGACTTGACCAAGCTTAAGTGAGCTGTTCTCACGTTAAAAAAGCCCCTGCCAATGGTAGGGGCTTTTTTATGCTCAAGTTTCTCTATGACAACCATCAATATTACTCATGGAATAAGTCCTGCAATTAACTCAATCTTTAGTAAATATAAATACCTGGATGAATAATTCATTTCATCATCCAGATAAGCGATCGCCTCTTGGGCTATGCCAACGGCAATCGCGTGGTAGGATAACTCCTTGATCATTCAAGCCTATGAAATTGCGTTTTATGCCCAGAGGTTGGTGGCGATTCCTTAAGTATCTTTCCTTACTCTTGCTGGGATTATTTATAACAGTATTGTTCGCTAGCACCCCTACCTCTGCGATCGCACAAAGCACAGTGCCAGAAGCAACAACACGGCAACCTCTTCAAGAAATTCGCGGGGTTTGGATGACTGAAAATGACCATGACATCCTCAGAGATCGCTCCAAAATGCAAGAGGCTGTGAGTCAACTTGCACGGTTGAACCTCAATACGATCTATCCAGTCGTATGGAATTCTGGCTACGTGCTGTATCCGAGTGCTGTAGCCCAACGGGCAGAGATTCAACCGTTTGTCCGCAAAGGCTTACAAGGGCAAGATATCCTCGCTGATCTGATTACTCAAGCCCATCGCCAAAGGCTACTCGTAATTCCCTGGTTTGAGTTCGGCTTCATGGCACCTCCGACATCGGAACTAGCATTAAATCATCCGGAGTGGCTGACGCAACAGCGGGATGGTAACCAAACTTGGATTAGTGCGGCGGGTGAGGTGGTGTGGCTCAATCCCTTCCTGCCAGAGGTGCAGAAGTTCATCACCGATCTCGTGCTAGAAGCCGTTACCAAATATGATGTTGATGGCATTCAGTTTGACGATCACACCAGCTTACCCAATGTATTTGGCTATGATCGCTACACGCTGGCTTTGTATACACAGGAAACCAAGAAAGATGCACCTGCCAATCCTCAAGATCCAGAATGGGTGCGCTGGCGGGCTGATAAAATTACGGCGTTCATGAGCCAACTCAACCAAGCTGTAAAACAGAGAAAGCCCAATGCAATATTCTCTGTTTCCCCCAATCCCTATGTCACTGCTTACAACACTTACCTACAAGACTGGCTGGCTTGGGTGCGGCAGGATATTGTAGATGAGCTAATTGTGCAAGTTTATCGTCCTGATTTGCAAAGTTTTCTCAACCAGATTACCCGCCCTGAAATTCAAGAGGTGCAACAAAAGATTCCAACCGGAGTCGGTGTGCTAACAGGCTTAAGGAATAAGCCTGTTCCGATGCCACTGATTCAGAGCAAGGTTCTGACAGCACGCGATCGCGGATTGGGTGTATCGTTCTTCTACTATGAAAGCCTTTGGGAGAATTCACCAGAACCCATTACGGAGCGGCAATCTAACTTTCAATCTCTCTTCAACTTACCGGCTTCCCGCTTAGCAATGAAATAATATCGATTTCGTGACATACTCCAGACGCTCACCCTAAACGGGTAAAGCACTGGCTTCTCTTAGAGTTTAGTCCAAGAGCGCTTTTAAGTGAGGCGATGTCCATCCACACTATTCCAAAAAATCTAGGATGCTCAATCATTTCACCTGTTGAGAGTGCTACATAATTCTCCACACCTAAATCAATCCCAATAGTGTTTTCTTCAGTCGGTTGGATTTCTGCAACCGTTACAGGTACATTTTTATCTTCAAGAGTCAGAGAGATGTGAAATCCGTCTGCTTTACTCCCCCTGCTTCCTCTGTTCGATCACTACATCAAAAACACAAAGAATAATGCGATCGCAATTACTAGGCTCAAACCTCCCAAAACAACAAAGATAAAAGGCTGAGCAGGGGGATTGTCTGGATTCTGCAATCTTTCTGTACTACTGGGTTGGGGCGCTTCCAGACCCTTAACTGAGTGTAGCCACTCTGCCACTCGTTTCGCCTTTGGCAAGTCTAAAGGTAATTTGGCTAAAGCTTCCTGCCAGAGAAGGATCGCGTTGTTGCGATCGCTTTGCTGCATCGAGAGAATTCCCATATTCGCTAGCGTCTGAGCTTCTCCATAACGGTCTTTTAGCTCCCGAAAAATTTCTAGGCTTTGCTGGTAGCACTCACTCGCTTTACCCCAATAATCCTGCCGAGAATACACATTACCCAGATTACCTAATGTCCTTGCTACTCCAGGGCGGTCTTCTAGCTCCTGAAAAATATTCAAGCTCTGCTTATAGCACTCACTCGCTTTACCCCAGTTACTCTGAAGAGAGTGAACATTACCCAAATTAATCAGGGTTTGAGCTTCCTGTAAGCGAGAATCCAAGTGATTATCGTCAAATGAATTACCTAAACTGCGGATTGCCTCCAACGCTACGAGATGAGTTTGTTCCCAGTCAAGCCAGTAGGCATAGGTATTAAAAAAGTTAACTAAGTTTCTTGCCAGTGGTACCACGATTTCCCACGCCTTCGCTTGATACGCCCAATCTATAGAGGCAAGCAGGTTTGTCCGTTCAAGCTCAAACCAGTTCAAGGCGACTACAAGCAAACTCTGTTCTGTAGCTTCTAAGGATTGATTCTTGCCTCCTAGCAAGACTCTGGCTATCTGGCGACGAGTTTCTGAGTTCAGCGCCAGACCAATCACTTGGGAGGTTTCAAGATACCACCGACTCACTCTTAAACGAGCCGCTTGTCGTGCCTCAGCGAGTTCCTCCTGAGCTAACTGCCCCCGTGCAAACAAGCGTACCAACTCGTGCAGACGGTAGCGTCCGGCGTTGGCTGGCTCTAGCAGTTGCTTATCTACCAAACACCCTAGAGATTCCTCCGCAATTGCTGGCTCAGACTTGAGTAGGGCAGTTGTTAGGGCTGAGGCAAAGTTGAGTCCAGTGAGTAATCCCAGTAAGCGAAAAAGACGGGCAGACGGTGCATCCAACGATTGATAACTTAAGGCAAGCGTCGCTCGTACATCCAAATCGCTCAGATGTCGTTGTACAAGTCGTTGCCGCTCAGAAGCGAGTAGACTTGCGTAATCATTCAGTCGCCATAGTGGTTTAGTCTTCAGCGTGCCTCCAGTAATACGCAGTGCTAGGGGCAGACGATTACAAAGGTTGATGATTGTTTTAGTTGCTTCCAGTTCAGTCTGAGTACGCTCTCCTACGAGTTTCCCCAATAGTTCTAGAGCCTCTGTGTCTGTCATCACCGCTAGGTCAAGGACAGTAGCTCCCTCTAGGTTGGTAAGGTGTCCGCGTGTCGTGACCAAAACAGCACAGCTAGGGCTATCCGGCAGCAAAGGACGTATCTGAGCTTCGTCACGGGCGTTGTCCAGCAGTATGAAAACTCGTTTGCTAGATAGATGTGAACGGTAAAGAGCAGATCTATCCTTGAGGTCTTCAGGCATCGCTTGGTCATCTACACCCAAGCCTCGTAGAAAACTCGTCACTACCTCGAATGGTTCTAGAGGTTTGCTCTCAGTACCCCGCAGGTTGACATAGAGTTGAGCAGCCGGGAAATCTTGCTTTAATTGATGAGCAACCTGAATGGCAAGGGTTGATTTGCCGACACCTGCCATGCCAGTCACAATAGCAAATCCTTTTGCCGTCTCTCCAGTTTGTCGCAACTGAGTTGTCAGGCTCTCTATTGCTTCTTGACGACCTGTAAAATCGGCAAGCGCCGGGGGAAGCTGATGCACAGGCAGAGCAAGAGGTCGAACCAAGCTATCCTGAAACGTTTTCCTAACTGCGTTGTCGTCACCAACGACAGCCGCTTGCACTAATCCATGAAAGTGCAGTTCGTACCTTGGTCTATCCCCAGCCATTAATTGCTCCGGTAGATTGTTGCTAATTCCAGCGAGTGTATGGATGAACAAGAAAAGGCAGAGGGCAGATAGGATTTATCCCAATGTCGATAGTATGAGCCATAGGAGCGACTGCTCAAGAGCAAGGGTCTAGTGCAGGACGGCGGCAATAACTATCCAGTCAAAAAGGTTAAAAAGCTTACTGTGCAAGCAATATTCCTTCTGCCTTCTGCCTCCCATCTTCTGCCTTCTTGCACTAGGGTTTCCATCTGAAGACTACATAAAAGCCCTCTGCCTCCTGCCTTTTGCCTTCTTCAAATGCGAAATGCACCTTAGATAAAGACCTCTTTTTTAAGGAGTTTGGGATAATTTCACATCGCTCTGTGAAGTTACAAGACCCATTAAAAGAACCAAAGCTTCCAGAACAGAGCTTCGATCAGTTGGATTAACATTCAAAACTGGAGGTCGATTTTTATCATTCATGTTGTAGCCCAGAGCTGAGATAATTTCTTCTGGAGCGAGGGCACCTGGGCAATCTCTATGAGTTAACCCCACAATCATGGGAATTTGTACTCGTTGGTTGATAAACGAAATAATCTCGCGGGTGTAAGAGAAATTCTCAGGTCGATGGGCTGCTACTAAGAGAACGTAACTGTGAGAATGTTTAATCAAAATATCCCACATAAAATCAAAGCGAGATTGACCTGGAGTCCCGTAGATATGCAAATCCATGCCTGAGTTCAGCCTGACTCTGCCAAAGTCTAATGCCACAGTTGTTTCTTTTTTAAGTAAAGTTGTTATATCAGTGGCATTACAGTCTGTCTCAATAACGTTTCTTTCACTGATTGTCCGAACAAAAGTAGACTTTCCCGCCCCCACAGCGCCTGCAATTACTGAACGCATTGTCTTCATTGCGATTTACTCCGTGAAAATTTAATAGTATTTAGAGTGCAGAAGAGAATTTTGCTAGAGAGGCACCCGTACTTTTAAGTGAAGTTATCTATTCCACCAACGTTGCGGTGTTTATTCATGCCTCAAATTGGAGCATGAAGGTTAATTCCGGCTTACATCAAAGCCGATTTCAATTCGCCCAATGTCCGCTTAATTTCCAACATCAACACCCCTTGCTTGGCTGCCTTTCCCGCCAGCACAAGAAACACCGCATCTTCACCGCAACTGGTCAAAATGCTGAAGCCTTCCACGCCTTCTACATAGATGCGGTCAATATCACCGCGTGCGAGTTCTCTGCCGATGCGATCGCCTAAAGAAAGCATGGCGGCTGACATCGCTGAAACCCGCTCATCATCCATGCCACCAGGTAAGCTTGAAGCTAGAGGTAAACCATCCGGTGTTACCATCGCTGCACCCTGAACATCCGAGGTGGTTGAGACAAAGTTTCCGAGGATATATCCGAGTTTTTCCGAGTTGATTGCCATTGAATTCCTACTTACTTGTATTACTAATTGTGTATTTGTCTCTTGCGAGAAACTAGTTGGTTAGAATCTGCTTGAATTAGAACTTGCGCCAGCTCCTAAAAATCTTCAGCAGGCTTTCATTGCCTTTTAGTTAATCGATATTTCGTAGTCACAGACATTATGAATATTGCTAGACAAGACAGATTAAATGCATTTTCTTAATAGCACTTACCTAGAAGATATTCATAAATCAAATTCTTGGTGCTTAATTCAGTTTTAGCAAAATATTTTTTGTAATTAGTGCGTTTTTGTTAGAGATTTAATGAAACTAATATGTAGCGTTTGCAAAGGATATAATGGCTTGTTTTTGATAAATTAAGTAGTGCAATATTAAGAAATATATTATTAAAAAGTATGGAAAACATATTCAGCCAATGATATGGCATTTCTCAATTAAATGGCATACATTATAAATTTTTAAATCCAACTAAACCAACTACTTTTTATAAGCTCTCAAGTAATTGAGAACCTTGTAGGTCAAGCGTTTTAACTTATAAATTATGTAGTCTTAGTTCTGCCTTCTGCCCTCTCCATAAGAGCCTTTTGCTATACCATTGGCTCCTGTTCACTGACGAGGGCTTAGGTAAACCCTAACTAAACAAGCGAATATGGCACCTTCATCAGGAGCGTTTGGGAAGTCTTAAGCTGAATGTTACTGACTTAACAAGAAAGGCAGGAGGCAGAGGGCTTTTATGTTTATTTTGATGCCCGACCCTCCTGCTTTCTGGCGATCGAAAAAGAGCAAGGCTCACTGGCTCCCGTTCAGGTTGGGTCAGAATCCCCTCAGAACGGAACATAAAAGCCTTCTGCGCTCTGCCCTCTGCTTCCCTTGCAGTTGCCTTGTTTAGCGATCGCGTGAGAACTGCGGTCGGGGTAGACTAAAGCTACTTCTGTGACTGCTAGACTTCTGAAGCAGTTGACTCGCGTCTTTACTCTTAGCAGAACTGTTGACAGGTTGGTCAATACCACAGTTTGCAACCATCAGAGCCATTGAAGTCATCAGTGCTTCAATAACCGAAGCTCGATCATTTGGATTAATTTTCAAAACCGGGGGCCGATTTCGGTCATTCAGGAAACCCAGTCTCATCATGATCTCCTCTGTTGCCCAAGTTCCTGGACAATCTGTATGAGTTAGACCAACAAGCATCGGAATTTGTACTCGCTGGTCCATGAACGAGAGAATCTGACGAGCATAGTGAAAATCAGCAGGTCGATGCGCTGCTACTAGCAAAATATAGGTGTGTGCCCTTTGAATTAAAAAATCCCACATGAAATTAAAGCGAGATTGACCAGGAGTACCGTAGATTTGCAGATCCATCACCGAACCAAATGCCAATCTCCCAAAATCGAAGGCAACCGTGGTTTTTTGCTTCATGAGAGATACATCATCCGTAGCAGCACGATCAGTGTCTATCGTTTCAATTTCACTAATCGTCCGTACAAAAGTAGACTTACCAGATCCTGGAGTCCCAGCAACTACTAAACGCATCGTTTTCATTTGATTTTGCTCCGCAAAAACTTACCGAACTTGATCGAGTATTGGATGAAAGATCATGCACCAGAATTGAAGTGACACAGAGCCTCAAACGTCTTATTCGCAGACTGATGATTACTTAATGAATCGCGCTTGACTCATCAGACTTTGCGTAAGCCCTGGTAGTGCTAGGTTAAATTCGACCCATGATTTCACTCTTATGACTCAATGATGACCGATTAACGGCTCCCTGGTAAACTAACGCAGCTTTTATTTACATTCAACCTAACCCTTTAAAGGAGTTAGGCAAGGCTCAATACATCTATGATTTTCTGTGTTGTGTTTAGCAACAACTGTCATAAGGAGTATGCTTTTTGAATTAGCCTTGCTCTGAGGATTAATTCTATAGATAATCTTTCGGCACAAATTACATCAAAGCCGATTTCAAATCACCCAGCGTCCGCTTAATTTCCAACATCAACACCCCTTGCTTGGCTGCCTTTCCCGCTAGCACAAGAAACACGGCATCTTCACCACAACTGGTCAAAATGCTGAAGCCTTCCTGTCCTTCAACATAGATGCGGTCAATCTCACCACGGGCAAGTTCTCTGCCAATGCGATCGCCTAAAGAAAGCATGGCGGCTGACATCGCTGAAACCCGCTCATCATCCATACCACCAGGTAAGCTTGATGCTAGAGGTAAGCCATCCGGTGTTACCATCGCTGCACCCTGAACATCCGAAGTGGTTGAGACAAAGTTTCCGAGGATATGTCCGAGTTTTTCCGAGTTGATTGCCATTGAATTCCTACTTGTATTACTGATTGTTTATTTATCTCTTGAGAGAAACTGGCAGCGTTTAATTGTACTCAAACCTGTGCCAGTTGTGAAAATTATTGTGAGAGACTATCTCTCTTGTGTCTCGTCAACGTATTGGTGGAAGTAGATAGGTATAAAACCAAGGATGAGTCTGTAAAAACTAGTTGATACGAACAGCAAGCGGTTGACATCTAAATTGGTGATTTTCAATCTGCTTATTGCTGTTCAGATAATTCCTAAAGCTTCAGTAACTCTATCGGTTTATGTTCACCCACCTACTTATCCTGTTTTAAGGGATGGCTAAGCGATGAAGTGTTGGATTTGCTTTCTTAGCAAAGACACGTTCTACCTCAAAAGGGCTTTCAACTCACCCAGAGTCCGCTTAATTTCCAACATCAACACTCCTTGCTTGGCTGCCTTTCCCGCTAGCACGAGAAACACGGCATCTTCACCACAACTGGTCAAAATGCTGAAGCCTTCCTGTCCTTCAACATAGATGCGGTCAATCTCACCACGGGCAAGTTCTCTGCCAATGCGATCGCCTAAAGAAAGCATGGCGGCTGACATCGCTGAAACCCGCTCATCATCCATCCCACCAGGTAAGCTTGATGCCAGAGGTAAACCATCGGGTGTTACCATCGCTGCACCCTGAACATCCGAGGTGGTTGAGACAAAGTTTCTCAGAACGTATCCCAGTTTGTCCGAATTGATTGCCATTGTTGTATTCCTGCTCTAATTTTTAGATAGTACGATTCACGCGATTAATACTTGGTGGAACTGGCAGCGTGAGATTGACACACAAACGATGTCAGTTGTGCCTAGCTTCTTGGGAAGCTTGTTCTCAGTTTTTGTTAGGTGAGGGTGATGTACTCTAATACATCATGAGTATCACCACGCAAGACAGACTTGGTGTGTGTACCCCGCAAGCGCTTCCCTAAAAACGCTTCCAAAAAGCCCTGGATTGCGCCTAAGGTAAAGGTACACTTGCGATTGGAACCCACTGATTCCCCCGCAGAGCAAACCGTTTCACGGGTATAGACTTTATAGACATCTCCGTCCTGTTCGATCTTGTCAATAATACATAAGCGGGTGCCTCCAGTGCCTAAGACATCACTAACCTTACCCGTGACATCTTCCAGAGAGATTGTTTCTGCACTGTTAACCAAACCGAGTTCTTCAGCTAACTTTTTGCCCCGTTGACGACCAGCAGAAATCAAGGCAATTGCCGCTGCTTTTTCACCGAGAGCTTCTTCTACACCAACAACGACAGCTTTGAAGCAGACAATGCTGCTAAAATCTCCAAGTTCTTGACGTAAAGGATTCAACGTAACTGACATAGGATTAACCTTTTTGAGTTGTGTTTAGGTTCTGAATGAACAGCTAAGCTTCCAAGAGTTTTATTGGTTCAGTAGAAGAAGCGTCCGATTTACATTGAGCCTGCACCTGTTGCGATCAAGCGCCGGAACAAACCTTCAGTCCAGCCTGTTTCTTTGAGTACAGCTGCAGAAGAAACTTCAACGTAGGCTTGCTCAATAAACGCTAAATCGATCATGCAAATCCGACCGAGGGCATCCCGCAATTCTTCAGGTTTCCCATCTTTTTTTGTGCGTTTGCCAACTTCATTAACTACTGTTGCCATTGCTGGGACAACATGTTGAGGACCAATGCCAATTTGCACATGCACTAGACCAATACGCCAACGGCGATCGGCATAACCATTGCCCCAGTTATCCATCCCGGTAAACATTTCGTGAAACCATTGAATAAAGGTTTCACGTAAACGATGTATACGTCCTTCTTTCGCACTCATAATGGCATCCATTTCTGCATCACGACCTAAGTAGGCATAGAAATGATCAGCCATTTCTGAAGCAATTTCTTGACCCCAACTTTGGTGAGACATCAGAAGCGCTTTATCGGCTTCTGTAAAGGAAACACGCTTTTCCATCGTGGTCATAAATGTATGGGGTTCTAATGTCATGTCTTGCTCCGGTTACTTTTAGTTTGACTTTGCTTTTCTTCTTCAGTTTTAGCAAGTTTACAGAGAGTTGTCTGTACTTATTTGTAAGCTTAATTACCTAATTTGCGTGTAGCTTTGATGAATTTTATCTTTTGCTTTACGTGAATTTTGTACTTAAAAAATAGCTACAAATTCCATTCAATAAAAGCCTGTTTTTTCACCTTCTATCCGTTTTATTAGGCGTAGCAGTTACAGATGCTCACTATAAGCCTTGTTACTAACTCATTCAGATGTTGTTGGCTAAATCCGGATAGTTTTCTTGGCTAATTTGCTATTTACATCAAGATTATTTGACTTTACTTTTTCGAGACTATAATAAGTTTTGAGGGCAACTTACTTTTATTGGATTTATAACTAAAACAACACTTAGATTGTTTTTGGAACTAGATTCAGTAGCTTAATAAAAAGTAAAATAGTTCAAGCTTTATAGGTTTGCTTCAACAGATGAGAAGTGTTTCTGACATTATCCTTCTCACTAACAAGATTAGTAAACACTCTTGTTGATTAAGGGAGCTAAAATACACGGCAGATAAGAACCTATCCGAAAAGCCTATGCACACTGGGTGAACATCGGTGTACCCTCTCTAGGGAATTGGAAGCCGTTATCGCATCTATATCTAGAGTTTCAAATCTTGAAAACGCGCTTTTCGGATAGGTTCTTAATAATTCATCACACTAATGGTGATGACTGAAGAGGCAGAAAGAACATAGCAGCAGTTCGGTTCACTTATTCGCCCTGAGATAGAAGTTGTGTCGCATCCTATCTTCAGGATTTCAGTCCTAAACTTGTATGTACTCTACAAAGTACCCACGCCCCTAGTAACCAGACGCTTGAATAACCCTTCTGTCCAACCCGTTTCTTTGAGTACGGCTGCCGCAGATACTTCAACGTAGGCTTGCTCAATAAATGCTAAATCAATCATACAAATTCGACTCAGCGCCTCCCTTAATTCTTCAGGTTTTCCATCAGCTATTACTCGTTTGCCAACTTCCTGAACCACTGCCGCCATTGCTGGGACAACATGTTGAGGTCCGATGCCAATCTGCACATGCACTAGACCAATGCGCCAACGGCGTTCTGCATAAGCAGTCCTCCAGTCATCCATTCCCGTAAACATTTCCTGGAACCATTGGATAAAGGTTTGATGGAGATGATGCATCCGTCCTTCTTTCGCTTTTAAAATAGTAGCCATTTCTGCATCACGTCCCAAGTAGGTATAAAAATGATCAGCCATTTCTGAGGCAATTTCTTGACTCCATTTGGCTTGGGATTTCAGCATTGTTTTATCAGCCTCTGTAAAACCAACACGCTGTTCAATCTTGGTCATAAAGGCTGTAGCATCTAAAGCCATAATTATTTCCTTTTTATGAAGAATACAGGTTGAATCTTTCCTTTTTATTTCTAGCAAGCTTTAATAGCTATGTCTGTAGATAAAGTGAGTTTATATACTTAAATCAGTCTGTATTCTTTATAAACTTTGGCTAAAAAATTTATTTCAGCTCAGCACTTTTAAAACATCTGTGTTATTTATGTTGTTATTAACCTAAAAAACTTGTTTACCAGGCTAGAGAAGTGATTTTAGCTCACAGAGGCTTTACCCTCTAAGCCTTTCTCGGTTTTACTACTCGAATCAGGATAGTTTCTCTATTTAGTTATTCCTGTAATTTCATAGCTTGTTCAGCATTGATAACAGTTTGTTCTTTTAGTTATAGTTTTGTAACCACAAACAACCAATTCGTTGTTTATATAAATGAATTAGGTCGTTTAGGAAAAGGTAGTAAGCTTGTATTTTTGTATTATATATGTTTGTTAAAAGAAGTCTTAAAGAGGGAACAACGGAATACATGACTAATCGACTGCGCTTTTTGTAGAGAGCAATATTTTTTCTGTTAGGGTAGATAAAAAAATTGCTCTCCAAGTAATAGAAGAGCAAAACTAGACTTTTTTATGTAGCGAAAGTATATTAGGTAAGTGTGAAGAATTTGTGAAGCTGAACACTCTCTTCTTTTTAATCAAAAGCTGTGATATTCGCTTTCTCTTTTTAGAGAAAATTAGCCATATAGCGGCTTATAAAACAACGGCTTCTGCTGTAGTTTCATAGTCAATATTTAGCCCTCTGCTTTGCATTGTTGCTTCAAATAATGCTGTAGAAAGGACTTGCTCGACTGGCCAGACACCTGGTTTACTAAGCTTTCCGTTGAGCATGAGTTCTGCAAGACTACCCGTTCCTGCGCCAGCAGCTACGGCTGTATTTTCATGCACCAAGGTTGAGCAAACACAGGCAGGCTTACCCTCTTTGTAACCCTTAACTTCTGAGCGAATGGCAACACCAATACCGCTGATGCGATCGCTTACATCTGTCATCCGGTGGCTAACATGAGATAAAAATTCAATACCACCTGGATTTTTTAGCCAAGATGGTGGAAAGACATGAGCCGCAATCCAGGTAAGGTGATTATAAAAATCCGGAACAGACCCGAACTTGGTAATAACCGTTTTCACAGGGAACGAGTCAACCAAGGTAAAGGCTTCTGGCATATCAAACCAGTAAACACCCGCCTTGCCATAAGGAGCGGGGAATTCAATTTTTTCGCGCTGGCTATACGGCTTTACCTCCTGCCACTGACCATCAATCCAAGCCTCAAATGGCTCTTGTAAACCCAAGAACGTCGTCCGCATCACAGTAATACCAGCACCGCCGGAACCTGCCACTAGATAGCTCAAATGAATTCGTTCTGCTTCATCTAGCTGTTCGACATCGTGGCGCACCATGCTGTTGGAGACACCGGGAAAAATTCCAGAATTGACAATTGCTGTCACGCCTTTTTGGGCTGCTGCCTCACGGCAAGCTATGGCTTTACGGGTAAAGGCACGGTTATCACTGACATCCAGGTAGCTAACGCCTTGCTCAATGCAAGTTTTGAGAACACTAGCATCTCGGTAGACAAAAGGGCCTGCACAGTGAATCACCAAGTCGTGAGATGCGATCGCCTTTGTTAACCCCTCCTGATCTGCCAAATCCAAAGCGAGAAACTGCACTTGTGGCTGTCCCTTCTGCCTCGCCGTCACTTCAGGCGAAGTTGGACGTCCAGTAACCGTAATCTTCGCTTCTGTATGGGCAACTAGGTCTTGCGCCACACTGCTACCGATTCGCCCTCGTCCTCCAAGAATTAAAACCTGCTGGTCTGCCATTGCACCTGCATCAGTAACATCCTTTCTCATTTCATCATCTTTGAGGCACTCTAATCATCGGTAGCCAGGATGACACTTTCACTCTACTTAAGTATGATTTCAGTTTCCAATGACCATGAACTATCAACCCTGAGTCATGAACCCTTATGACTAGTGCAAGAAGGCAGGAGACAGGAGGCGAGATCGCACCAGCCTTTCGCTAATTTGATAGCAGTAAGTTAAGCCAGTAGCCCTTAAAAGCGTTCTACGTCCTTAAATTGCTCTAGCTTCTGAGCATTTGCCGCTTCGCCACAAGTGCGAGGGGTGGGGAAAATCTTCCCCGGATTGGCTAAACCTTTGGGATTAAAGACTTGGCGCACCCATTGCATCGTCTCTAAATCTGCCTCTGTAAACATATCTGGCATGAAGCATTTTTTATCCGAACCAATACCATGTTCCCCGGAGATGCTACCGCCTACTTTCACGCAGAGTTTGAGAATTTCTCCCCCTAATTCCTCCACCTCTTCTAAGGCACCAGGCACGGAATTATCGTAAAGAATCAGTGGGTGCAGGTTGCCATCACCAGCATGAAACACATTAGCGATCGCATAGCCATATTTCTCGCTTAACTCCTCAATTTCTTTGAGAACACCGACTAGCTGAGTGCGAGGAATGACACCATCTTGCACGAAATAATCAGGACTCATATGTCCTGCTGCGGCAAAGGCAGCTTTGCGACCTTTCCATAATTTCAGTCGTGTTTCTGGGTCACTAGCCGTTGTGATATTACGTGCCCCATTCTTTTTGCAGAGTTCAGCAACACGGTATTTAGCGGTTGCCACTTCCACTTCTAACCCATCGAGTTCAACTAACAGGATGGAACCCGCATCTCTGGGATAACAACCTGTAGCAACCACATCTTCCACAGCATTGATGCTGAGATTATCCATCATCTCCATCCCTGCTGGAATAATCCCGGCACTGATGATATCGGCAACAGCAGCACCCGCTTCTTCAATAGTGTTGAAGTCTGCCAGAAGAACACAAATTGATTCAGGAGTCTTGAGAATTCTTAGAGTAATTTCTGTAGCAATTCCTAAAGTCCCTTCGGAACCGACAAATACCCCCGTCAGGTCGTAGCCTGGTTGTTCTGGTACTGACCCCCCAACATCAACAATTGAGCCGTCAGGAAGTACCAGTTTTAATCCCATAACATGGTTAGTAGTAACACCGTATTTCAGGCAATGAACACCACCAGAATTCTCAGCAACGTTGCCACCAATTGAGCAAATAATTTGGCTAGAAGGGTCTGGCGCATAGTAAAAACCAGCACCACTGACAGCTTGTGTGACCCAGTTGTTGATGATACCGGGTTGCACAACGATTCGCTGGTTTTCTAAGTCAATATCGAGAATTCGCTTCATCAAAGCGGTAACAATCAACACGCAATCTTCTACTGGCAGCGCCCCACCTGATAATCCTGTCCCAGCACCTCTAGCGACCCAAGGAATTTGGTTCTGGTCGCATATCTTCACTACTGCTGCCACTTGTTCCGTTGTTCGGGGTAGCACCACCAACGCAGGACGCTGACGATAACTGGCTAGACCATCACATTCATAAGTCAGCAATTCTTCACGGCGGCGAACCACACCATTTTTTCCAACCACAGCTTCAAATTGCTTGATGACTGGTTGCCAATTCCGTTTCGTATCGTGGGCAAGCATAGGTGGCACAAGTAAAGGTAGTTGCAATCCTATGATTGCACGATCACGAAGTCATTCGCCAAAAAGCGATTAGGTCTTAGGAAGTAACCCTACCATCTACTACCTCATGAAGGAGGTTAAGTACTCCGTCAACTTTTAGGGAAAGCTCTATTCCTACCATTGTTGTCAGAGAAAAATTTAATCAACGATGAGCCTCAAATTTCACCGCTTACATCTTTCTCAATAATTTTTTTCCAAAGCAAATAACCTTGTCCATTCAAATGTACACCATCTATTGTGTATTGAGAATTGAGTTCCTTATTTATATCTAGAAATGCAGAAAATAAATCAATATATTGATATGAGAATTCTTTGGTTAGCTCTCTCAGTCTGACATTCAATTCGACAACCTTATCATTAACATCATTTCTTTGGAATTTTTGATAATTGACTGGCAAAACACTTTGAATAAATACTTGTGTATTGGGTAGGCTCTCCTTCACCTTTCTTAAAATAAGATGGTAGTTTTCTACAATGTCTAATACTTGTATACCTTGATTTAAATCATTAATTCCAATAAGAATAAAAAGCTTTTTTGGTTGATGTTCAATAATGTTGTCGATCCGGTTTAAAACTCCCTCTGTTGTATCTCCACAAATCCCTCTATTTTTAATTAGATCATTTTTCAGCAACTCTGCCCACTCACATAAATCTGTGAGACTATCTCCTAAAAATATTATTCCTGATTCTGATTTAGGCAAAGCCCGAAAGTGGCTTGTCTTGTCTTGATAAAAAGGATTGTCATACATAGCAGTTAGTCTAGCCCTCTCACTCGTTAGGAAAGAAAGTTTGTGCAATATATAGGAAAGTCCGCCTCTTCTCGCAACAAAAAGACTTCCCATTCCTAAAAATAATATATTAATTAAGCACGAAAGTAATAAAGTAAATTTAATTGCCTCATTTATTGTTACTAAGTTATGCATATCTAAGTTGCCATATAGCTTAACCATTTTAATCGTCAGCGATTAGTCCTGAGGCAGCGAACACAACAAGTCCTATTAAGTGACATTCACACATGCTACTAATGAAGTTAGGGGCAGAGAGCCAATTCTCTCGGTTCCTTTACTACTGTAGTTGCTCTGGTATAACGAGATACAATTTAATCTCAGAGTGTGCCACAGCCCGTATAAAGTTTTCAATCAAGCGAAAAATGTCTCCTCTCAAGTGGGGCGCGATCGCTTTGTATATAAGTTTTCACTTTTTGTCAGTCGTCAGGGGCTAGTGGTCACTGATTAGCAGCCAGTAGCCACGGATAAAGGTAACTAGACGAGTAAATTTAGTAATTTAGTCAGCCAAAAGATTGACAGGGTTCAGTGCTTGGATTTTGCGACTCTCAACCTTAAGTATTAGCCAAAATTCTTGGTTCCATAAGAAATTACCCCTCCGGGTACTGATAGGTTTTACAGGTAATAGTACAGAGTATTAGATATAGCAGCTCCATATAAAAAGCATTAGAAATTTATAGAGCTGCTTAGCCCCTACTTAGCTTTTTCTTATTTAAGATAAGGAAGCAAAAGTTATTTCTTTTCATTCAATCAGTATTTACTAGGAATGTCTTTGTGATGGTCAAGGGCAGATTTGGCATATTCTTTAACTAGTAACTCTAGCAAAGACACACCATTTTTTGCCAGCGAAACCCTGCCAGAAACTATCTTATTGAGCAACTACTTGATCCAAAAAGAGGATGAATTGATGAGTATGATTTGGAAAAACAATCAGTCTAACGCTTTTCCTAACGTAGCCACAGCTTCTGGAGTGAGCTTACAGTCCCTTCAACGCAATGCATTACCCAAGTTCTCATTGAATTTAGTGCGATCGCTACGTCAATGGCTTGACAAAATCGAGGTTCATGACCCTGAATTTGCTCGATTTCTCTCTAATCTAATACCATCCCAGTGTCCATTTGAGCGCGACATTATATTCCTGGGTCGTAAGCTAGGGCATATTCCCCCTCTATGCAAGCTGAACCCGTTTTATGAGCAACTTGTCGCCTTACGGTTTCGTGCTATTTGTTTCCTTGCTGATCAATGTGGCGAGGATATTCAGCCTTACTGCTCTTAATTCTTCTAATATTCGACTCAGCAACTAAGAAATCTCAATTGTTAGGTGTCTCGGAGAATTTCATCAAAGCTTCATCCGTACTTTCAGGTTTCTTGTTTGTAGCTTTACCAAATTGCTTGTTAACCTTCCTATCGTTGTAAGTAGAAACGACTCAAGACAACTCAGCAGCAACGTGATACCTAAGCGCTGCTACTTCAACAAACTAATTCCTTGGTGTAGAGGTGTAGACAATGCTCAAAACCAACACTCAAAGTCCTATGCTTCCCAGTTCAGCCGTAGCTCATCAAAATCCTAGCTCAGCAAAGAAGCATCTACTACCCAAGAATCATCCTGATTTACTACAACCTGTGCGTCAATGGCTTGATGCAATAGAAGTCAACGATAGACAGCTAGCTCGATTTCTCTCAAAAGTGATTCCAGCTCAATGTCCATTTGAGCGTGATATTAAATTATTTGGCTACTTAGTGGTACACATTCCACCGCTATGTAAGCTTAATCCTCTTTACGATCAGTTTGTTGGTCTGCGTTTTCGTGCTCTTTGTTATTTAGTTGATCAGTGTGGTGAGGATATCCAATCCTACGCTTAGAAGCCTTAGAAAATCTATTCCTCACTAATGTTAAGCCAAGACCTAATGGCTGATATGACTTTGTACATTCAGGCAAACTAAGATTCAGGAGAGAATACGAGTCAAACATACCTCTCCTGAAGTTCTTGCTATCTAGTGCAGCATGGCGGAAATAACTATGCAGTTAAAAAAGGTTGAAAACCTTACTTTACAAGTTTTCTTCCTTCTGCCCTCTTGCACTAGTGACTGATTCAACAGATTTGAAAGAAACAATTCTGATGCTCTCAAGTGACTGCGAGTAAGCAACCGAATACAGATAGATTAGTGGCTGATAATTTACCAGACGCTTTTCATGCTTTAATAAATTGCTATCTCTCCCATAGCCAACAAAGGCGCTGTCAACCGATGTAGCTTATGGGGCTTGTAAGCCTAAGTCAGTTCTCTGTCTTACGCATTACTAACGCCGCCTAACCTAAAACATCACCTACTGAACCGACTCAGGAAGCCAACTCGGAAACAGGACTGACTTTAACCCCATCCCAGGTCTAAACTCCAAGACCCTAAAGCACCAGAATCACCAGCAGAGTAATCGTTGATTAGGAGCCGCCAGGTACCTGTTGCGGGCAGACCACGAAAGGCTGAGAAAGACTGGAGGGAAGCATACTTGCCACTGGGGATGACAACATTCTCCGATGCTGCTGTCTCAAAGTTGTTGATAAAGTGGTCGTTGAAGCTATAGTTGCCATTTAAATCGCTGCTATAACCACTGGAAGAGAAGTGGGGTTGACCAGGGCGTCGGAACAACTCAACGACAGTCTCCGATTCAACATGACGTAAGCGCACAACGACATCACCCACCCAGGTGTGGACAAGGTTTTTCAGCGTGACAGTCACGTCTGTAATCTCGAAGTTTTCCGTAACAATAATGTCATCCTGAAAGCTACCGCTGCCATCGGGAATATCACCACCATTGCCAACGAAGGTTGAGGCGTGAGCTTGGGTAGTGGTAGGAATCTCAAGTTCGATGGTGGCGGTTGATGTATTCGGGATGATCTGAGACATAAGCTATTCGCTCCAAAAACGAAAGGTTGACAATGGTAGTGAACTTCAGGGGCGATAATCCTGACGGGATAGTGTGCAATGCGAAATTAATTTGTTAAGAAAATTTGCGGTTTCTTGCCATAGTCTTAAGAGATGCAGCCAAAAGTTTTAATTAATTTCGCAATCCTACAAAATTTTCACTTAACTAATAATTACACCCCTTTAGAAATATATCTAGTCCCTAAACGTGCCTTTACTAAAAAAAAATATTTAATTATCGTATTACTCTGTACTTAATTCTCTGAAGTCCTTATCCCTAAGGCTTTAAAGCCGATTTAGTATTAAAATTTAAATGATTTTATATGAACTTCTAGTAAAGATAACCTTGAGTAATATTTGAATTATTTAAAATACAAACTACCTGAAATAGTAAATATTTCAGGTTAATAGCTTTCTCTCACTTTTAAATAATTGCTAATAAAAAAGCAGAAATAAAATGACAGAAAACTGATTTATGTTTTTTTACTTTCAGTCCACATCCTGCCTAGTTAGTGGTTCATCTCCAAAATGAGTAGTCCCTAAGAACCCAACGCAAATTGGTGACGGAAACTTTTGGGTTACAAGCCGATTAAGGCAGAATATGGGCAGGAGCAAGAGAACTGCTATCACCAGCCCACTGCTTTTATGGGGTAAACCTCATGCCGTCATACAGCGTATGACGTGTATTACATACTAGGTATAGTATTGCAATCAGTTGTTGTTTTTTCTTAAGATTTATTGCGCTATACCCGAAGCATTTTGTAATGTAATATCGAATCTGAGTTAGCTACTCCCTTTTTCGGCAACCTATAAAACTATGTAGAGACGTTCCGGCAGGTCGGCGTTCGCGTTAGCGTAGCGGTGCGTCAGCACTAGCGAGGCGCTAGCCTAGCCGTACCCGTTCCCCGTTGGCGCAGCCTTCTCCAAAGGAGTAGGGGTTGCCGAAGGTTAGGGTACGTCTCTACGACTAGAACCCAAAAAGGGCTATAGAATCAGATTTGGTATAACCAGTAAAAAAGCACCCATATAGGGTGCCCTCATACAACAAACATCTCCAGAAATTAAACTAAGCCCAAGTGGGAAAAGGACTTCCGCTCAATTTTTGGAGATGTCTAGTCAAAGTTGAGATTGTACCTAATCGTTCCCTAATGAGGCAACGATTAATCAGCTGTTGCGAGTTCCGTACTGCCGCGACTGCGACGACGTGTCACAGTGTTGAAGAGCATCTGACCGATCGCTTTGATCAGGTTGCCTTCTAGTTCCTGAAATAGCTTCATATTCATGCCGAACGTCGCATTCGCTTCGTCTACAATCTGATCCGCTGTTACTTCATCAATCGGTAGCCCATCCAAGACTTCGCGGTAGTTGCGCTTGAACGCCTTCTCGTCAGGAATGTCGTTGAATTCATAGAAAGCAGTTCCCTGCCCTTCTGATAAATTCATCCCTTGTTGGGCAATCTTTTTAAGAATTTGTCCACCTGATAAATCACCGATGTAGCGTGTGTAGGAATGGGCAATCAACAGTTCTGGTTTTGAAGCCGATATTTCTCGAATGCGCTGCACGTAAGATTTAGTCGCTGCCGAAGGAGTCAGTTGCTCACGCCAGTTAGAACCGTAGTAGTAGTACAAGTCCTGCTCCAGGGACTTTTTCCGGTTTAACTCTTGGAAGTAGATTTTTGAGACAATAGGATGTGAATGGTGGCGTTCCATCTCTTCTTCCATTGCCGAGTAGACGAAGTAGAGGTTCGATACCAGCTTCCGGTATGAGGTTTTCTCAACAACACCTTTTAAAAAGCATTTGATAAACCCAACATTCTCTGCCATCGTGTGAGCTTTTTTGGTGCCCTCACGCAACTTGGTGGCTAAATTGCTACTCATGTATGAAGTTTCCTATCCCTTAAAGTTGATGGCTAGTGTATTGTTGCTTACAAAAGGGCGAAATACTGCCCAAAATGTTAGGTTAAACTGATTTGATGAGAAATGCCGTTAAGAATTTTTACGAAAAGGCACTCTCTAGGGAGTGCCTTTGTTGCTAAACAGCAATTTTAGAAGAAGCTTGGTTGATGGCGGATTAGGTTGAGGTATTCCTCACGAGTTTTTTGGTCGTCCTGAAAAACACCAACCATCGCACTGGTTACTGTCCAGGAACCGGGTTTTTGCACACCCCGCATTGCCATGCACATGTGAATACCTTCCATCACGACAGCAACGCCTTTGGGTTCCAAGATCGTTTGAATGGATTCGGCAATCTGGCGGGTTAAGCGTTCCTGTACTTGCAGCCGTCGTGCATACATTTCGACAACACGAGCAAGCTTACTTAGTCCTACAACTTTTTCGTTAGGGATATAGGCGACGTGAGCCTTGCCCATGAAGGGTAGCATGTGGTGTTCACACAGGCTAAAGAAATTGATATCCCGGACAAGAACCATTTCATTATGACCTTCATCAAAGATCGCCCCATTCACCAAGTCTTCCAGGGACTGATTGTAGCCACTTGTCAGGAATCGCATTGCCTCTGCCACTCGCTTGGGAGTCTTGAGAAGTCCCTCCCGTTCTGGATCTTCACCTACGCCCAAAAGTAGTGTCCGCACTGCGCCCATCATTTCCTCGTGCAGTTCTTCTGAGGGAGGTTGTATGTTGGGTTCCCGACCATTCTGGGTGTTGCGATCGGGTCGTGTCTCGACGCGAGTGGTTGCACTTGTACTATCGGGCGTGGAAGTAGAGTCAGAACTGTTAGAGCCGTTAGAAGAAGCAATACTCATAATTAGCGTGATTAAAGTTTGTTACAAGGATGAGTGTGAATTTTGTTGTTCGTTGTTGGTTGTTCACAACGAACTAGCCAGAGAATTACTCTCTTTAGAGACTCCCAGCACTTGGCATCAAAGTCAGTGACTCGATGACGGCTTGCTCTGGCAACAGAGCGGTGTGAAGAATTGATTGAGCAACAATTTCTGGGGTCAACATCGCTGAGCGATTTAAGTCAACTTGAACCGTGTCTGTATCCCATAGTGAAGTATTAACGGCACCAGGGGAGATGGTAACAACACGAATACCGCGATCGCGTTCTTCTGCTGCTAAGGTTTTGGATAAAGCAATCAACCCAGCTTTGCTGACATTGTAGGCGCCCCAGGCTGGAAAGGGTTGCAGACCAGCGATTGAGGCAACGTTGATGATCATTCCTCGCTGTTGCTCACGCATCATTGGTAAAACACCCAAAATGCACTGAAAGACACTCGTGAGGTTGAGGTTCATTACGTGCTGCCAGTCCGATAGAGGTGTCTGGTCTAGGGCGTTGGTATAACCAATACCAGCATTGTTGACCAGAATATCAATCGGAGCGAAATCTGTTGCGATCGCACTAATTCCTGATTGAACCTGCTCAACTTTCGCAAGATCCAAGGCATAAGCCTTAGCTTTCACCCCAGCTTCCCGTGCCTCTGTAGCCACTGCCTCTAACTTGTCTTGGGAACGACTGACTAAAGCAACATCAATCCCTGCCTTAGCAAATGCCAATGCTGTCGCTTTGCCAATACCACTACTAGCCCCAGTAATCAGAGCACGTCGTTCAATTGGAGAAGTCATGAAATTTTTCAGTACTCTCTAACTAGATGCTTTCATAGAACTCTGTATAATTACTTAGCGCTCCTTGAGGAGCTGCTCACATTTGCCTACTAAGACCCTTTTAGTCTGTCCTTTGAACAAGTAGGCAGCAATCTGTGGACAAAATTGAACACAATAAAATTTCTCCAGGCTTTGTAGGTGCTTGAAACATGAGATCTTCCTTAATCTGGTAGGTCAAGCGCCAAATGCACCACAAGGCTTTGATTTAGCTGAAATTAGGTGACAAATTGACTATCTCCCTCAAATGGGAAGATGTAAAAATTTGTTACCTATGAAATTATATCACTTTGGAGAGTTGACAGTTGAAAAGCCACTGAGTGACAGCAAGGTTATAGGAAAACCTATGGCTACTGTGACTTTAAGCTTCAGCTATAAAATACGCAGGATGTTACTAACATCTGCTTGTCACTTTAAGTAGAAGGTTCGAGGAACACGCCAATTCTGCGAAACTTTTGATAACGTAGCTCCCGACGCTGTTGAGCTGTTAGTTGAGTTAGGCTTTCCAGATTTTGCAACAGTGCCTCTTTCAGGATAGATGCTGTTCCTAGAGGGTCAGAGTGGGCACCTCCTACAGGTTCTGGCAACAGTTGGTCAAGAATTCCCAAGTCTTTGAGGTCTTCAGCCGTAATTTTTAATGCCGCTGCTGCCTGTGGCGCTTTAGCGGCATCTCTCCAAAGGATTGCCGCACAAGCTTCCGGTGTCGCCACGGTGTAAACGGAGTGTTCAAACATTAATAACCGATCGCCAACCCCAATCCCCAAAGCCCCACCGGAACCGCCTTCACCAATTACTGTACAGATAATCGGCACATCCAGCCGAAACATCTCTCGGAGATTGTAAGCGATCGCTTCTCCCTGACCCAATTCTTCTGCTTTGACACCCGCCCAAGCTCCCGGCGTGTCAATAAACGTCAAAATCGGCATACCAAAGCGGTTGGCATGTTCCATCAGCCGCATCGCCTTACGGTACCCACCGGGAGCAGCTTGTCCAAAGTTCCGAGCAATATTGTCCTTGGTATCCCGTCCTTTTTGGTGACCTAAGATGACCACAGGACGCCCCCCCACACGCCCAACACCACCAACTAATGCCGGGTCATCACTCCCACCGCGATCGCCATGCAGCTCCATCCATTCATCACTAATCGCCTGAATATAATCCAGCGTACTCGGACGCTTGGGGTGACGTGCTAGCTGTAGCCGTTGCCCTGGTGATAAACCGCTGAAAATCTCCTGACGCAATTGCACCGCACGCTCCTCCAGTTGGCGGATTTTGTCAGAGACATCGACGTTATTTTCCTCAGCAAGTTCACGAATCTGGTTAATTCGTGTCTCTAATTCAGAAAGCGGCTTTTCAAAGTCGAGCAGAAAGGTTCTGTGTTCTGTGGTCATTTGTCAGTTGCCAGTTGTTAATTGTCAGTTGTCAGTTGTCAGTTGTCGTTAACCCTAGACAAAGGACAACCGACAAAACCCTAGTAGCTTAGTAGCGGTCTAAACCCATGTTTGACTGACACCTGTCCGATTAGATCCATCTTTTCTACCGTAATCTGGTTCCGTCCCCAAGAAAAGTTGGTGTACCACTTTTCAAACTCCAGCAGCATCGATTCAGCAAAACAGGCAAATAGCTGACGCCCTGGTACATCCATATTGACAATTTGCATGATTCGCCAGTCAATATCCAGGGAATGCTCCACAATGCCACCGTTGAGGACGTAAATCCCTGGATGCTGAATTTTCGCCGCCATGTTTTTGGGGTAGCCACCATCGATCAACAGACAGGGTTGCTTCAACGTCGAGAAGTCGATTTCAACTCCTTTGGGCATACTGGCAACCCAGACGACAATATCTGCCTGTGGCAGTGCTTCTTCCAAACCCATAATTTTGCCGCGCCCCAGTTCATCTTGCAAGGCTTGTAATCGCTCTTGGTTCCGAGCAATTAGCAGGAGTTCCGCGACATCCGTTCGGGCATCCAGCCAGCGGCACACGGCACTACCGATATCGCCAGTCGCGCCACATACGGCGACGGTTGCCTTAGAGAGTTCAATCCCCAGTTTTTGGGAGGCTTGTTCTACCTGGCGGCAAAGAATGTAAGCCGTGTGGGTGTTGCCCGTAGTAAATTGCTCAAACTGTAGCTTGATGTTGCGAACCTGCTTGCTCTCCTGCAAGTTGAATTCTTCAAAAATAATTGAGGAGAAGCCTCCTAATGCTGTAATGTTGATACCATTCTTTTGAGCATGAGCCATCGCATTCAGGATTTTACGCATTGCCGCTTTGATTCGGCGATTAGCGAGCATCTCTGGAAGAAAGCAAGATTCGACATACCGACCTTCAATTTTCTGACCGGTAAGGCTTGTGACCTTAATTGTGTCAACGATTTGGGGCGGCGCACTGCACCAAAAGTCCAGACCTTGATCGGCATACTCTGGGTAGCCTAGCTCTTTAGCGACGGCTTGGGCGTGTTCCAAACTGGTAAGGTGACCGATGAGACCAAACATGAATTGCTCGCTTTTTAGACCTGTAATCAGGCGGAAATGGGGTTAAGGGGAAGAAATAGCCAGGGACTCTACAAAATATTACAAAAAATTGCCGCTGACAAGAGCGGCAAGCCGAAAAAGAGTATAGGTAATCTCTTGTCAATTTTAGATAAATTATGAGTCAAAGAAGACTTAGGCTCCGAGATATCACTACCCCCTTCTAGGGGAGTGACAAGCGCATGGCTTTATGCTAGGCGGCGGTTAAACCATAGGCAGACATCCGCATGATGTCACGGGTAGTAAAGCCAATGTTGCTCAGGGCTTCGCCGTAGGCAATCATGAAGTCTTCAACGAGTGCTTCTTTTTCCATTGCCAGGATACGAGCATCGTCTTCAACTTGGTTGAGCATCCGCCAAACAATCGGCAGGTTCTCGCGATTGGCAGCTTCAAGTTCGGCTTTGGACTCTTCAAAATGGTCTTTGAGCCAAACTTCACCAAAGTTGAGGTGCATATACTCGTCTTTAACGACGCCTTCCGTGATTTTCTTAGCGAAGGCGTCAGCGACGGGGATATAGATATTGTAGGCTGCGATCGCAAAACACTCAATAATGAGTGATTGAATCAGCAAGCAAGTAACCACATTGCCAGTTGCGGCTGCCTTCTGGAAGTTTCCGTGCAAATCACCAAAGTACTTGTGAGCAAATTCCATATCTGGCGTTACGCCCAGGTTCCGCCCACAGGCTTGAAAGCCCTTCATGTGGCGGTTTTCCATTTTTGAGAGGCGAATGAGTTCCTCTTTTTGGTCTGCTAGAAGTTCAGCTAGTTGAATGTAGTTGTCGTGAGCCTCTTGTTCACCCTCAATTACAATCGCGTTGATGCGGCTGTAGGCGACTTTATAAATTTCACTTTGGAAATCAAGCTCAGAACTGACTTCAAGCTGCTGCATAAGTTGATTGTTTCCTGTTTGCATGAGTTAGGCTGCGAAAAAATTGCTTGACCCGGTAGCTTGGGAGCAGGGGTCAAAAACGTTAATTTGGACATAACCAGCCATGTTATACGTTGCTGGTCATTATTCAATGGTGCCTGAAAATATTTCATCTGTATATTAAAAGCATAAAGTCAAATCCGTATAAATGCCTAAATCAACTAAAAAAAAACAGGGATTGCCTCTTTGGACGTTGCTGATTATGGTTTTACTCGTAACGGGTGCAGTGGTGGTACTACTGCCCTTAGTTATAGTGTTCCTTACCTCCTTGGCCCCTGCCACAGCAACAGGTGGAACCGTTTTACCCAAGACTATAACGTGGGAGAACTATCAGGAGGCTTGGCAACGGGGCAAATTTCTTTTGGCGTTCGCTAACTCAACCTTGGTAGCACTGGTAGTCACAGGATGTCAGATTATCACCTCGGCATTGGCAGGTTATGCACTCGCCAGACTCAAATTTCGAGGGCGTCAAGCATTGTTGCTGATTGTTCTCACAACTTTAGTGATTCCCTTTCAGATCTTAGTCGTGCCGATTTTTCTGATACTGAAGTGGGGACACTTAGTCAATACCTATGGTGCTTTGATTTTGCCAACGGCAGCAAATGGTTTTGGCATTTTTCTGCTACGACAGTATTTCCTTACGGTACCAGTGGAGTTGGAAGAGGCGGCGGCACTGGATGGGGCAAACCGCTTGCAAATCCTCTTGCGTGTAATGCTGCCGTTGTCTCGGCCTGCTTTGGTAACGCTGTTCCTATTTACATTTATTGCCGAGTGGAATGATTTATTTAAACCACTGGTTTTTACGACAAAACCGGAGTTGAGGACAGTACAACTGGCTTTGGCAGAATTTCAGGAGCAGTTTACAAACAATTGGTCTTTACTGATGGCTGCTGTGGTGATAGCGACAGTGCCTGTGGTGGTAGTGTTTCTTTTCGGTCAGCGGCAGTTTGTTCAAGGAATTGCAGCAACGGGAATTAAGAATTAATTTTGACCACAAGCGATCGCTATGCCTTACTCAATGTAGGATAAAAATCTTTATCCCTCTTACTCACCTCTGACCTATTTTAAAGACAGGATAAAGTTTAGTAGACATCAGGAACGATTTAGCAGGGTTCCCGACTTTATGTTGATATAGGGAATCATTTGTTACTCATTCAGAAAACATCCAGACAATCCCAATTCCAGATTGCATCCCTTTCACAGAGGGCTGCCTCCATTGGACAAGTGACGAATTACCCCACAGTTGTTTTTACTGAATTTTGGTCAACAACGAATTCTGAACCCTAACTCAGAATGTCATATAGGTTGACAAGAATGCACGATTATGGATTAGAAAACTTAGTCCCTTAGATTAACTTTTACTTTCTACTGTGCTTTAAGGCTTGATAGCAAAGTAACAGCATCAGGGAAAGATAATTTACAACCTTACCCGACTTAGTAGCGAGGCGACATGAGCAATGGAAAGACCCCAGCACAGCATAACAGACCTTTTAAACTGTCGATTATTACGCAGTTTTATCCTCCTGACTATGCTGCGACAGGGCAGTTAATTGAAGAACTAGCTATTCAATTGGGACAGCTTGGTCTTCCAGTTCAAGTCTTTACAGGACAGCCCAGTTATGCTTTCCAAAAAAAGTCAGCGCCAGCGATTGAGCATTCAGGTCAGGTTGTGGTTAAGCGATCGCGTGCGACTCGAATTTGGTCGAAGCGAATTCGTGGCAAAGCTCTAAACGGGCTGTTGTTTTGTGTGCGATCGGGACTTTATTTACTAAAAACTGGCAGTCGTGGAGACGTTTTACTAGTCACAAGCGCTCCCCCTTTCCTTCCAGTCCTAGGCTACTTGGTCAATAAGGTTTTTGGACTTCCCTACGTTTGCCTTCTCTACGATTTGTATCCTGATGTCGCTGTTGAGCTAAACGTCATTTCTCGTCACCATTGGTTAGTTCGACTTTGGGATGCTCTAAACTGCCGTATTTGGCAGCAGGCGCAACAAGTCATCGTTCTTAGCCCTTCCATGAAAGACCGGGTGGTCGCCAAATGTCCGGAAATTACCGATAAAATTACCGTCATTCATAACTGGGCTGACCCGAATTGGATCGTACCCATAGCTAAACACCAAAACTGGTTTGCAAAAGCCTTCAATCTGGTTGACAGCTTTACTGTCCTGTATTCAGGCAACATGGGTCATTGCCATGATGTAGAGACAATTCTGGAAGCGGTCAAACTCTTACAACAAGAACCAGTTCAGTTTGTCTTTATTGGGAATGGTGCGAAAAATCAATTGTTCCAGGCGCAAGTTCAGCAACTGGGCTTACGAAATTGTCAATTCTTGCCTTACCAAAACAAACAGAACTTACCCTATTCATTGACCGCATGTGATTTGTCTTTAGTTAGCGTTAGTCCTGGTATGGAAGGACTGGTTGCCCCTAGTAAGCTTTATGCCGCTTTGGCAGCAGCGCGTCCTGTTGCTGTCATCTGTGAACAACACTCCTACCTTCGTGCGATTGTAGCTGAAGCCCAGTGCGGTGACGGTTTCTGCAATGGTGATGCAGCAGGGCTTGCAGCTTTTATTCTACGTTTGGCAGCAGATACGCAACTAGTACAGCAAATGGGTTTGGCGGGACGTCGCTATCTCCAGGACAACTTCACTCCTGACTTAATTGCTAAGCAGTATTCCGATCTTTTACGTGACGCTGTTGTAAACGACCTTGACCCCTCTTGTTCTGGAAATGTTGGACAAGTCAAGCGTGAATCTTTTCCAATTCGCAAAGAAACCTGATATCCAGTGCGGTGAGATACTTCATTTTTAAGTAGTCCCTTTTTGAGCGTTGTTCGTTGCAACTGAACTACTGGCTACTGACAACTTACCTAGCCTATAAACAAAGCGATTAACTGGATCGAATTGGACAAAAGTTCCGCTAATATAACGGTAAAAACTTTCGTTCAATGAGAATTTTCCGTGGCAAGCGCAACGGATATAAATTTTATAGCTTGGTTAGCTGTACCCTGATTGTGCTGCTTTTAGGCGTTATTCCGATGCGATTGGCGATCGCATATTATCAAGTACCCTACCCCCAAGTCATCTTTACCCTTGGTGGTGGTATGGAACGAGAACAATTTACCGCTCAATTTGCCAAAGCTCATCCCTCACTAGACATCTGGGTTTCTTCCGGGTACCCTCCCAAAAAGGCGCTTCCTATCTTCCGTGCTGCGGGTATCCCAGACGCACGAGTCAATTTTGACAATCGTGCGCTCGATACAGTGACTAACTTTACTTCCCTCGTCGCTGACTTCAAGCGTCGGAAGATTCAACACCTTTACTTAATCACCTCAGACTTTCATATGCCGAGGGCAAAAGCGATCGCTACTCTCGTTCTGGGTAGCTGGGGTATTGCGTTTACGCCAGTTTCCATTCCCTCACGCCAACCTGTTGAATCCTGGATTCGCATCTTACGTGATGTCGGTCGCACACTACTATGGATGATTACAGGTCGTACAGGTACTAGATTTCACCCCAACCGCTAGTCGATTGGGGATTAGGGCTTATAGCAAGTGAGGCTTGTATCTCACTTGCCATAGGACAAGCTAACAAAACAAATATTTATAGGTTTTTACAAGACTGCTGGTGGCAGTAATTCTCGCTTATCGCCTTGTAAGGCTTTAATTTGCCCATCATCGTCTACATCAACAACAATTGTGTCTCCATTTTTAAGGCGACCATTGAGGATTTCCTCGGTAAGGCAGTCTTCCAACAGGCGTGTGATCGCCCGACGCAGAGGACGCGCTCCGTAACTGGGGTCATAGCCTTGTTCCACCAAGCGGTCTTTAAAGCGTTCAGTGACTTCCAGAGTAATTCCTTGCTCAGTTAAACGGTTGCCTACTTCACCGATAAGGATGGAGGAAATTTGTTTAACTTCATCCTTGGTTAGTTGCCGGAAGACAATGATTTCATCAAGACGGTTGAGAAATTCTGGACGGAAGTAAGCTTTGAGTTCTTCATTGACCAGGGAGCGAATGCATCTGTATTGAGCATCAGCTTGATTTTGAGAAAATTCAAACCCAAGACCACCACCACCTTTTTCAATCACCTTGGAACCGATGTTGGAAGTCATAATCAACAACGTGTTCCTAAAGTCCACAGTGCGACCCTTAGTATCAGTCAAACGACCATCTTCTAGGACTTGCAACAGTAGGTTGAACACATCAGGATGTGCTTTTTCGATTTCGTCAAACAGCACGACTGTATAAGGACGACGGCGGACGGCTTCTGTCAGTTGTCCCCCTTCGTTGTAACCCACAAAGCCGGGAGGGGAACCGATGAGCTTGGATACGGTGTGACGCTCCATGTATTCGGACATATCCAACCGAATCATCGCTGACTCAGACCCGAAGAAGTAAGCCGCCAGTGACTTGGCGAGTTCTGTTTTACCCACCCCTGTCGGGCCAGAGAAAATAAAACTGGCGATTGGACGATTGGGATTACTGATGCCAACGCGGGCGCGACGAACTGCACGGGAAACTGCCTTGACGGCTTCTTCTTGACCGATGAGCCGAGTATGTAGAGTATCTTCCATCTGGAGTAGCTTTTCGGACTCAGACTCGGTCAGTTTACTCACAGGTACTCCTGTCCATGAGGCGACAATGTGAGCGATGTCCTCTTCGTCTACCAGGGGAGTACACTCAGCATCAGTAGGGTTGGAGTTATTGTCTTGAACGAGTGCCCGAATCTCTGTCTGAATTTCTAGTTCGCGAGTACGCATTTCTCCTGCCTTGCTAAACTCTTGCAACGCAATAGCATCTTGTTTAGCAATTAGAACTTGGCTTAGCTCCTTGTTGAGGTTCTTCGCCGGCGATCGCACTTTAGAGTTGAGTATGCGGACGCGGCTTCCTGCTTCATCAATCAGGTCAATGGCTTTGTCGGGCAGAAAGCGGTCTGAGATATAACGATCTGAGAGTTTAGCAGCAGCTTCTAGAGCCAGGTCTGAGATTTTGAGCTTATGGTGCTGTTCGTAGCGATCGCGTAACCCATACAAAATTTCAATGGTTTCCTCAACATTGGGTTCATTGACCATTACCTGTTGGAAACGACGTTCTAATGCTGCATCTCGCTCAATGTACTTGCGGTATTCGTCCAGAGTGGTCGCACCAATACACTGTAGTTCCCCACGCGCTAGGGCAGGCTTAAGCATATTGGCGGCATCAAGTCCGCCTTCCACAGCTCCAGCCCCAACTAAAGTATGAACCTCGTCAATTACCAGAATCACATTCTTGCAAGCGCGGAGTTCTTCTATGATGTTTTTGAGACGTTCCTCGAACTCGCCTCGGTACTTAGTGCCTGCGAGCAATGAGGCTATATTTAGAGTGAAAACTTGCTTACCTTGAAGGCTATCAGGAGCATCGTTATTGACAATGCGTTGAGCTAGCCCCTCTGCCAGTGCTGTTTTACCGACTCCTGGCTCCCCAATTAATATAGGGTTGTTTTTAGTACGGCGACTCAGAATTTGAATTATGCGTTCAACTTCCTTTTGGCGACCCACAACGGGATCGAGTTTGCCCTCGGCGGCTAGTTGAGTCAAGTTGGTGCCACATTCGTCTAAGGTTGGTGTCTTTTTACTGGTGCGGCTATCATCATTACTCAGGTCAGGTGTCGTCTCGGAAAGCCTCTGAATCACTTTAGTCCGGACTTCTGTGGAGTTAACCCTCAGGTTGAAGAGTACTTTTGCTGCCACCCCCTCTCCATCCCGAATCAGACCCAGAAGTAAGTGTTCGGTGCCAACATAGTCCTGCTTAAGGGAGCGAGATTCTTCCAACGCCATATCGAGAACACGCTTGCTCCTTGGGGTGAAGGGAATTTCAACGGCGACAAAGCCAGAACCCCGACCAATAATGTTTTCAACTTCTTCCCTTGCATCTTCGAGAGTGATGCCTAAGGAACTCAACACTTTTGCCGCGACACCATTTCCTTCTCCAATCAGACCTAAAAGGATCTGCTCTGTACCCACAAAGTTGTGACCAAGGCGACGTGCTTCCTCATGGGCTAGCCTAATCACCTTAATCGCCGTATCTGTCAAGCGTTCAAACATCGATATGTCCTTGTGGAGAGAGTAATTGCTGTCGGATCTGGAAGTGGGATTGTGAAGTACTGCATAGTCGCGATCGCGTCAAGCCGCTTCTAGTTTCAACGGGGATGCTTCTTGTCGGTTACTCATCAAGAGTCTGAACCGAGTGAGCGTGGAAGTCTTAGTACCCCTGGAGGACACCAGAGGGTGAGTCCCTCTCGCCTCCCGTAACGATTTTTCGTTACCCTAGCAGCCACCCTCCTTCCGAAGGCGGTTTGATTTTTTACTTCGACACGCTCACCTTGGACTTATGCTCTTAGTTCTTGTTAAGCCAGCCATTTCAATCAATGCCTCTCGGTGAAACTGCACCACGAAAGAGGCTGATTCCCGATAAATGGCAGATGTGGATACTTTCAGCGTAATGTTGTTCTGCGTCGAGGAAAGTAACCGTTGCACCGTGCAGGGTTGCATCTTCTGCTTACAGTAAGCAATGATGCAATCGCCGACCTTAATATCTAGCGCTTGAATGTTCATAAAAGTCTTCCCGCCTGGAAACTCCATCCCTTTATGGGTGGGGAGGAAAGCGGGGCAGGGTATAACGCTTTCCACGAATAAATACTCAATGCTCATGGTTAAGGAATTGGCTCAACCAATCCTATCCAGGCAGACACGGCTTGGCGGGACGACCAACCTATTTTGCCGTTTATTCTCCTGGAGGTGTCGTGATTCGCTACCGCCTTTATCACCCAAAGCTTGTCAGATAGGAAGAGTAGATTTCTAGCTCTTAGCTACTCAACTGTTGTCGTGTTCCTTGAGAGTAGCACAAAAACAAAACGTTCAATAATATCAAAAACTAAATCTTAGCGTCAAGACAAGACGGCTATCCTGAAATTATTGTTCACCCAGGTTTAAAATTGTTAGCTAAGTTTAAGTTAAGGAAACCGCTCCAAGACTTATTTTTGCTCGGCGGTAGCTCCAGCCTCAACAAGTTTGGCTAGTGAATCGCTATCAAACTCGTTCAGGGCTTTGCACAAATTTTCAAAGTGCTGGTATTTCTGCAAGCTGTACTGTCCCTTATCGAGGTTTAATACTTCACAGAACTGCTTGTAATCAGTTTTCCAGTGAAAGGTGTTGAGAGATTGAACAAAGGTTTTAATTGTATGCATTTCAGATATCTCCTGATACATAAGTTTAGAAACTATAAATTTCTTGTAATTTACTGAGTACTTGTAGTACTTCGTATGTCTATAGCGGTTCTCCGTCAAGTGAGGTGCATTTTTAGAGCTGAAACTATTACTAGGCAAGGATTGGTTGTACCTCATCAGTCAAGGAAACGCTATAAACAGTAAAATGGTTTAGTAAAATGACTGTTATTTTTTAGTTATTAATGTGAAAGTCCTTTAGTTTGATTGATTTGAGCAAAAAGTAAAAAAAACAATCGTTTAATCTTCATTAAACAACTTTTATTCAGGAAATTCCAGATTCTTTAGATAGAGATATCCTTAAAAAGTAAGGTGAGTTTTAAAAAATTACTCACACTGATAAAAATTGGGTGAGAAAGTTCCTTGGGACTATCGAAGATTTCTCTGAGCGAGTAGATACAGCTATTCGTCTAACGCTCTAATCTATACTTCGAGCTTAGCCCCAAGGAACTAGGTCACCTCAAGAGTTGGACTCTGTCATAACTTTTAGACGGATGATCTGCTCACCTGTATCATCTAGTGGTACTTCGATGACTTCTCCGGCAAGGCGCTCAATGCAGTTGAGAAGCGATCGCAAATTGGGAGTACTTGCACCTGTATCTACATATAGGCGATCTGACAAATTGCCAAGGCGCTTCCAGGTGGTGTAGAGTTTGCCAATCGTCTGCTCTAGTACTGAGGCTTGTTTCACTAACTCTGCTGCGGTATTTAAACAGTCGAGACGTAGGGCTTCTTCGAGTGCCATTTCCATATCCAAGGATGAGTTGTTAATCGCTTGGACTTGGGCGGCAGCATCAAGATACTTGGCTAAGTAACGGGCATCTGATGTTACTTGTTTGATGGTATCAACATCGGGACTGGCGGCAACTTCCTCACGTAGCGCTGTGAGATGGGATTCTGGCAACTTCTCCATTTCTTTTACCAGTGGTGCGAGATAACGCGCAGGCATGGTACCTGCTGCGGCTTTTTCCTTTACTTCATCGGGTAGTAATTCTGAGGACATTGCCGTCCATTCATCGGAGAGTTGCTTGACTTCACGGCGGGTAATGCGATCGCCTTTTTGGGCGGCATCGCTTACCAGTTGTTGCACTTCTGGAGCAGATTTTGCCGTTTCGACAAAGGCACGTTTACTGAAGTTTCTGATCGCCTCAGGGTTCAGTTTTCCTTCAGCAAGGAGAGTATCGGCACTGTTTGCCAATTCGATTAAAGAGTATGCCTGACTTTTACTAATTTCTCGGCTTTTGAGCCAGTTTAAAAAACCTGTCCCCCGTCCGTCGCCCCCTTTTTTCTCTCTGTCTCGCACAATCCGAAGAATTCGTCCCCGCCAGATTTCGGTTTGCAGGTCAAAGCGATCGCATACTAACCAAGCGTTATCAACCTGCGATTGAAAGTCGTACTCCAGAATCTCCTCATCTTCTGGGTCAGGCAGTTGGAAATTTAGATCAACGGGTTGCTCAAGGACAGCAGCAAGGTCGGTGGTAGAATTGGGGACTTGAACCATGGGAAGCGATCGTCAAGTGACAGTCGGATTATTATTGCACGCTTCCAAAATTATAGGAGTACCCCACTGCTAGAGTGTCTTGACCCTCAGGATCAGGACATAGCACAAGATGTGCCATTAGATTGTCGGGTCGCTTGTGGTTACACAAATCTTGTGCAGCTAGATGCGATCGCTTTTAGGATGAATGGCACTGACTTAAGAGCCTGGAAATAAATTTCCGGCTCAAAGCTGAAGTAAGCTTAAGCTTACTTCATCAGCCTTTCAACCCGTTTTAACGGGTTTTAGCTTTTAGCCCGTTCGCGTTCGCGAAGCGTTCTCGAAGATTAGCGTTCCCGTTCCCCGTAGGGGTTCCCGAAGGGTAGGGTACTTTCGTTCAGGGCTTAAGTCAGCACCATTCCTCTTAGCAGCAACCCAAGAACACTTTTCGCATTCGTTATAGATGAAGGAAATACTGCCTTCTGCCTTCTGTTTCTTGGAAGAATGAATTGCCTCACCACTTAATAAAGCCAAGGAATCAACTTTTTGACTTGCTGTTGGTAGTCTGAGTATTCCGAGTACTTCTCACTCAACCACGCTTCTTCCCTATTGGCTTTAAGGTCGAAAAAGATAAACAGGATAATGGCTGCAACTAGGTGAGACAGACTGACTTGAAAGACTACCCAGCTAAAAGCGGCAAGAATCAATCCACTGTACAAGGGATGCCGGACAATGCCGTAAATACCCGATCGCACTAACTGTCCGTCTTCTCTGGGATAAGGTAAAGGGGTTAGGTTGCGCCCCAAGTCCAGCAGTCCTTTGATGATGAGGATGGAGGCTGCCAATCCAAGTACTGCCGTGATGCCCCAACGCAGATAGAGCAACGCTGGTGAGCCAATATCCCATTCACTTAGGCGGTAAACTGGCACCAATACGAAGCCAATGAGCAATGCCCCCTGGAGTAGTACTAAGTATTCTCCGCGCTCACCGCTACGCCAGCCTTTACGGGTGAAACCCCAGTCGCTCAGAAGTTTCATTTGCGATCGCTCCTACTGCTCCTACTGCTCCTACTTTACAGATATAGCAGAAAGCCGTTAGCTATCAGCCATCACTTTTTTGTTTTCCTTGCTATGTCTAGTTTTCACGCGACTGAGCTTTACCTCATCTCTCCAGGAAACCGCCATATCTGCATCAAGACAGTTTTTGTCTTAAGGTGACTTCTTTTATTGCGATACTTAACAATTTTTAGCAATTCATGAGCAAATGCTCAACTTCCTAGAAGAGGCTCTCATCTTAGCCACATGTCTGGAATTCTTATCAGATAGCTATTTTGGTTCAACCAACTGGTGTTTAGCTGAGAAATAATGAATTCTCTGATTACAAAATTTAATCTATTTGTTAAGATAAGTAACATTCGCTTCATAATTTTTTTTGGAACTATACCTATGAATGCTAGTGAGCGCCTTACGGCTTATCTTGCTGCTGTCTTAAAGCCGAGTCTGTTTGACAACGTTTTGTCTCAAGCTGCCTGGACTGTACTGCGAGTTGTTGCTGGATTGGTAATGATTCACAACGGCTTGGATAAGCTATCGAACATCCAGAGCTTTGCGGATGCTTATGTTTCCGTAATTGGTCTACCCTTTCCGATTTTCTTCAGCTACTGTGCTGCTTACACTGAGTTAATTGGCGCACCGTTTCTGGCTTTAGGGCTTTTGACTCGTCCGGCTGCGGCTGGTTTGTTCTCGACGATGCTAGTAGCGATGTACCATCACGTTCTGGTTGCTGGATTCAGCATTCCTTATCTGGAACTGTCAATGCTATATGCTGCCTGCTTCTTGTTCTTTTTAGTTAATGGCGCAGGACAGTATTCTATTGATGCGGTGTTGGCTAACCAACTAAATTCTGTAGCAACAAGCCGTGTCTTAAACTCTCTTGCCAGCCGACGGGAACAGCAAGTTGAGTCTTTGAAATCGTCTTACCAAGAGTCCGAAAAAGAAAGCGCTTCAGTGACTAAGTAAGGTTTTTCTGTAGCAACAACGGCTTACTATCTGGTAACAATTGTCTATTAGGAAATTAAAGTTTTTTAACCCGCCTAGGCGGGTTTTTCGTAGCTGTTACAACTCGAAACTGATGCACCACCATTTACGCCTACTTAGCAATCAGCTTAAATTTAACCAGATTCCAACTTCTTTTTAGAGCGTATTTAATCACAAATCAGCAATATAAATTAGTGTGTTTAATTAAGAAAATTACTTTAACAAATCGTTATGCCGAAATTGTCCAATACCCAAAATGGATAATTTATCTGTCTATAGATAGTAGTTATGCGTTCGATGGCATGAAACTATAAAAAACATTAAATAATAATTTGTCATTCGCTATAGTGTTTGCTGTTTTAGCGCTAGCTGTATCAAACCCTCAGACACTATTCCTCTCAGCACTGTTTGCTGTTAGTCTAGCGATTGTGCATCTCTATGCTGGCAAATTGAGATTCCTTGATGCGGCTCCTCGTAGCCGTTGGCTTTCTCTGGCAGGTGGTGTTTCAGTTGCCTATGTGTTTGTTCACTTGCTACCTGATTTAAATGAACACCAAGAGGTGATTCAGGAGTTAGAAGGGTCAACCATGGCGTTTCTGGAACATCATGTATACTTAATGGCGCTTTTGGGTTTGGCAGTCTTTTATGGATTGGAGCGAGTTGTTAAGGCATCTCGTCAACGCCGTCGTCAGGCAGGTGAAAGTGATGCTCCTAGTGGTGATGTTTTTTGGTTACACATTAGCTCTTTTGCCATTTACAACGCCCTGATTGGTTACTTGTTGCTCCATCGAGAAGAACCAAATACTCAAAGTTTGTTTCTATTTTTTGTGGCAATGGCTTTGCACTTCCTTGTGAATGATTTTGGACTTCGGCAAGACCACAAAGATAGTTACGATAAGCGAGGGCGTTGGATATTAGCAGCGGCAATTATTGTGGGGTGGGTGATTGGTAGTGGAACCAAAATTCCTGAAGCGGTGATCGCTCTCCTTTTTGCCTTTTTAGCAGGTGGTATCATTCTCAATGTTCTCAAAGAAGAATTACCGGAAGAACGTGAAAGTCGCTTCTGGGCTTTTGCCTTAGGCGCAGGTGCCTACACGGTACTCCTGATAGCACTCTAAACTGATACGATTTCATGAGTTTAAGGTCAGATTCTTCTTCCATGGGACATAGACGCTGGTGGCTGATAGTGCCACTCTCACTAGTGGCTTTGCTTCTGGCTCACGGTATGGCGCTGATCTACCGGATTCAACCTGCTGTCTCTTTGTGGTTTCCTCCTTCCGGTGTAGCGATCGCATTGACGCTCTGGTTCGGCACAGTTGGTGTCGTCCTAACGGGTATCACCTCAATCTTGATCGCACCTTTATGGGGAAATGATGGCTGGACGCAGTTGGCTGGATTAACTGACGCTACAGAACCCTTAGTTGCCTGGTTGCTCTATCGGTATTGCTTTTCCGGTTCGCTTTCCCTGTCTTGCCTCAGGGATGCCGTTGCTTTTATCTTGAGTGCGCCAGTCGCTGCCTGTGCTACCTCTGCCATTGTTGGGAGTTTTACCCTAGTGGCTGTGGGTAAGATGCCTGCATCAGACTTAGCAACAAGCATCCCCCACTGGTGGCTAGGTAATGCCATTGGAACATTAGCGATCGCACCCACAGCCCTTTTAGTAGTGACCCCATGTTTACAAAACTGGGGCTGGTTATCCTCTAGGGAACAGGGTGTAAAAAGTAGAGAAGAATTTTGCCTCCACCTTGTACCCACCTTTTGGGCAGAAGTGGTTACGATTCTACTCTTCGTTGTCGCTACGGCAACGCTCATTGTCTCCAAGACTAATCAGGCAAACTTTGCCTTTCAACAGCTTTCCTTTTTGAGCTTTATACCCATCCTCTGGGCAGCTACCCGTTTTGGTGTGAAAGGTGGGATGCTAACCTCAAGCTTCTGCGTGTTGGTAACGCTCCTCGCCTACCTCCTTGCCTACCCCAACGCCATCTCATTCCCCAACTTTCCTGTACCAGCAGAAGTCTTGCACGTCCACAAGCTGAGCCTCTTGGTGCAGTGCGCTGTCAGTTTATTAGTGGGATGTGCAATTACAGAACGGGCAGCAACAATGGTGGTATTAGCAGTGGAACGGGTGCGATCAAAAGAACATCAAGCCCGTATTCAGCTTAGTGAGCAACTCATTCAACTCAACAATGAACTGACTGAAGCTAACAGCCGATTGGAACAATCGAATCGAGATAAGGAAGACTTGCTAAGGCGAGAACAGATTGCCCGTGCAGATAGTGAGGCAGCACGAAAGGTAGCAGAAACCGCTAATCGGATGAAAGATGACTTTCTTGTTGTTCTCTCTCATGAACTCAGAACTCCTCTCAATCCTGTCTTGGGTTGGTCAAGGCTACTGCAAAGCCGTAAGTGTGATGAAGCAACGCTCAATAAAGCACTAGAAACGATTGAACGTAATGCTAAGTTGCTGATGCAATTGATTGAAGACTTGCTGGATGTTTCCGGTATTCTTCAAGGTCAGCTAAGCCTGAATGTCTCTCCTGTTGACCTAGTACCTATTATTGAAGCAGCGATTGAAACGGTGCATCTAGCGGCTGAGGCGAAGTCAATACAGATTCAGACTGTATTGCAGCCAAACGTGGGTCAAGTTGCGGGCGATCGCACCCGTCTACAGCAAGTCGTTTGGAATTTACTCTCGAATGCCGTTAAGTTTACTCCACCTGGAGGTCGGGTAGACGTTCAACTCTTCTCCCTCGGCACACAGGCTCAAATTCGAGTTAGTGATACTGGTTCTGGAATTAGTGAGGATTTTTTGCCATTTGTCTTTGATTACTTTCGTCAAGCTGATAGCAGTACAACGAGAGTTTTTGGCGGGTTGGGTTTAGGGTTAGCTATTGTTCATCGGTTGGTCGAATTGCACGGTGGAACGGTTCAGGCAGAAAGCCCTGGAGCAGATTTGGGGGCTACATTTACTGTGTCCCTTCCCTTGATAAAAGCTGATAACAATACAAGTGAAAGTAAGCTGATGCTTGACCAAGAATTCTAGATTTGAATTTTCAATTAAACAAGTGAGAGGTTAACCCAATGAATTATAAAGTCGTTATACTCATCACTCTTTTTACCACAATCGGTTTTGCGGTTCCAGGAACTGCTCAAATTCAAAACCGTTCACAAGACTTTTTTGAGCAGGGATGGGAACAAATAGAAAGAGAAATTGAGATTCTTCGGGGAAAACCCCTTGAAGAAGAAGCAAACTCTCAATCTCCAGAGTCACAACCATTACTCGACGTTAAACATTCTCCTGTCAACCAATCTGGAGAGCAGCTAGATGAAGAAGAAATTCCTACCACAGAATCCGAGAACACAGAAAATCTCAACAGTGATCAGAGTCAGCCAAAAACTTCTGAAGCTAAAAACCAATAACTAACTACTACTTCAAATGATTTTAGGCTTTGACCCAGGACGTGATAAGTGTGGTTTGGCAGTGATGGGGAGGGAGCAACAGTTACTCTACCATCAGGTTGTGCTATCACAAGATGCGATCGCAACGATTCAGCAATTATGTCAAGAGTTCGTAATTGAAACGATTGTGATGGGTGATCAAACTACGGCTAAAAGCTGGAAACAAAAAATTGTTGGCGAGTTGGGGACATCTATACCGATTATGTTAGTAGATGAGCGCTACAGCAGTTTAGAAGCACGCGATCGCTACTGGCAAATGTACCCCCCCAAAGGGATTGAACTCCTCATCCCTAAGGGATTACGGCAACCCCCTCGACCTGTCGATGATATTGTCGCCATCCTACTTATTGAGCGCTACTTGAAAAAATTAGGAAGCAGAGATTAGGGATTGGGGAAATTTTCGAGCGACATTTCTCTGTTCCTAACCCCTAAACCAGCTTGGTAGAAATAATCCACCCCTAACAATTCTTCCCCTGCCTCCCTACTTTCGGAACTGGCAGGAAACTTTGCCGCGAAGGTTTAGTCCCTACTCAAAGTTCTGCCCGGATGGTAAAGGCATAGTCTCCTCCCGGCTCCAACTGGTAATCGAACCGCTCTAAAAATCGACCAAGTGGCTCCTGAATCAGGGCACGTCCGAGAGAAGGCCTGACGGATAATTGACCTCGCCGGAAACACCACTGAAACTGCCACGCATACTCTGCTGCTTGGACTTCCCCTTCAATCTTGCCGTGTTGCCAAGAGTGCTGAGTAATCCGAACATAGGCAGTGGTTTCCGGCAAATGCTTAGAAGTCACAATTGCAACAATTCTTATTTGTTGTAAAAACTTTAGGTTAGCAAATTCGTCGAGATCTAAGTCAATCTAACTCCTTTTTTCTATCCTTGGTCAGACAAGTCGCCGTAATGAGTCGCCTCTGTTGTAAGCAATTAGAAAGACACCGATGTTAAAAAGCCTCTGGTTTTGAGTAAGAGGGGGGTTTTGAGTCAGGAGAAAACAACCCTAGCATAGGACCCAGGATTGCTCCAAAAATAAAGCCACCTGCGTGTGCCCAATATGCCACTCCACCGCTCTCCATTCCGACATTAGCTGGTGCTTCTAGCATTGCCAGCCCATTGAAAGCTTGCTGTAAAAACCAAAACCCTAGGAAAAAGACTGCTGGTACCCGAATAGCCGTGAAAAAGAGAGGAATAAACGTTACCACCCTCACATTAGGGAACTTTAGGATATATGCCCCCATGACACCTGCGATCGCACCACTTGCCCCTAGCGAAGGAACCCCAGAATTAGCCGAGAAAAACCACTGGCTGAGGGCGGCTAAGACACCGCAAGTTAGGTAGAAGATCAAGTACTTGACGCTGCCGAGTTCCTCCTCAATGTTGTTGCCAAAAATCCACAGAAACAACATATTGAAACCCACATGAGTAAATCCAGCATGGAGGAATTGTGAGGTTATCAAGGTTAGCGGTTCTGGTACTGGCTGATTGATGGCAATGCCATCAAAACTCGCAGTCAGTTCTCTAGGAACAACAGCAAATAGGTGAAAGAATCCATCTAGCTGGGGAGGAACTAACGTTAGCTCATAGATAAACACCAAGATATTTGCAGCAATCAAGGCATAAGTGACATAGGGAGTGATTTTTATGGGATTTTCATCACGAAGTGGAACCACAAGTATCTTTCCTGTTTACTTAGAAAACTGGAAGAAACATAACTTAATTTGTTTGCCTCTGACTGCCAACTGTGGGTAGATTTCTGGTGATGATCACTCAAAGCATTCAGTGTTTAGCTTTTAAGGAGCGCCCCGTCACTGAACTTGATACCATTTCTAAAAAGACTTAGGTCGAGAGTCAGAAAACAATCCCAGCAATGGGCCGAGAAGTGCCCCAAACACAAATCCTCCTGCATGTGCCCAGTAGGCAATTCCTCCACTTTGCATACCAACATTAGTCTGTACACCTAGACTGGCAATACCGTACAAGGCTTGCTGTACAAACCAAAGTCCCAAGAAGAAAATCGCTGGGATATTAGGAAAGACAATAAAGGGACCCAAGAATACTAGAGTTCGGATTTGGGCATGGGGGAATCTAAGAATATAAGCACCCATCACCCCTGCGATCGCACCACTTGCACCTAAGGAAGGAATTCCTGATTGCATGGAGAAAAACCATTGAGCCAAAGCCGCCAGAATTCCACAGGTAATGTAAAAAATAAAGTACTTGACGTGACCCAGTTTGTCTTCAATATTGTTACCAAAAATCCACAAAAACAACATATTCCCGGCAATGTGCAAAAAACCACCATGGAGGAACTGAGATGTTATTAGTGTCAGTGGTTCTGGTATTGATTGAGGCACAGAGATCGGGATACCAGCCAAGATTGCCGTTAACTCTTTAGGAATGACTGCATAAAGTTGAAAGAATTGTTCCAGTTGTTGCGGTGCCAACATTACTTGATGGATGAACACCACAATATTTACAGCAATCAGCCCATAGGTCACATAGGGAGTAAGGCGCGTTGGATTGTTATCGTTAATGGGAAACACAGCTGTTGTTCCTACCTACCCAAAACTGGAAAAACGTAACCTAACTGATTCTAATTTGTCTGCTCACTAGAATAGATTGACACCTAATGAACTCTGCCTTGTGTATGTTCTTTGTGAGCGTGAAAGTTATAATGAAAAACCCTTCTCTCTTCAGAGAAGGGTCAATCTTTGGCAAAAGATGGAATTGAAAAAATTTACCAGCCCTGCTCAAACTATTCTATAACATGGGCAACGAGATCATTGGTTTGCTTATCAACAACTCGTTAAGTCATGCTAACCAACTAAACTACAGAGACTAGCCTTCAACAACAATCTTACCCGCCATACCAGCCCCACGGTGAGGTTGGCAGTAGTAGGGGTATTCACCAGGAGTCGCATCTGCTGGAAAAGTCGTCTCGAAAGACTCACCAGGAGAGAACGTTAACTTCTCATGAGACAGCTTCTTCGCCAATGCTTTATCCCCACCAGGGACTTTCGTGTCATCAAAGACAGCATTGTGAGGAGGAACTTTGTTCATCTGCCACTTGACAGTGTCACCTGGCTTAACTGTCAGAGTCGCTGGTTCAAACTGAAGCAATCCCTTGTCGGTACCCATCTTAACCGTATAGGTTTCTGCGGCTGCGGGTGTTGCTGACAATGCAAAGCTAGCGACTACTAGGAGGATTGCAGACAGTAGCAAACCTAGCCTGCGTGGAATTGCGGCTTTAAATTTCATCATTTTCTCCGAAAATTCGTAATTGAATTCTTTATTAACATTTTAGGGCAACTCTTTACCTTTCTTACTTTTGTGGGAACCTTGCCCTAGTGGTTCTTCAAAAATCTGATGTGCCCCATCCGGGCGCTTTTTGGGCGGCTCTAAGAACAAAGGCAGCTAACTTTTCTACTTGCTCCTGTGGCATCCAACTCTCTGGAACTTGGCGGCACCAAAAGCTGATATCACTACCATCGTAAGTCATTGGCTCTCTTAAAAAAGCGACTAAACCATTGATGTTATCGCGAGGTGGCGTAGCACCAGCCAGAGTATTTAAGGCAAGGGATACCGTTGGGTCTGGCAACGTTGCCCCACCAACATGACAATTCAAGCAGTGAGTCTCAAATAGCTCTTTACCAGCAGACAGGTCTTCAGCCGAGAATGGCTTCGTCTGACCTTGCCCATCCAGATCGAGAGCAACTGGCTCCGTTGCCTTTAGATAGCGCCTGACGTAGGTGTCTACAGCCGCGTGAGCGGGTGTACTGACCATAAAGACGCTAAAAAAGGCAATTAAAGCGGCAAGTAGACAGGGAACGGAGAACAGTTGATGCCGTAATGAATGCAAATATTGAGTGATTTTGATGGCTCTGGTCAGCATTAATCCTTAGTCCTTAGTCATTGGTCATGAGTCCTCAGTCATTGATCATGAGTCATTACATCGTTCATCCTTAGTCCTTAGCTTGGCTTTTAGTTGACCAATGACTGGGAATTGGGAATGTGACCAATGACCAATGACCAATAACCAATTCACATCATCCAGATGTTAGTTGTAGACCTTGCCGCCTCCCCACATTCTGCCGAGGATTTTCGGCTGAAGCAGAATATGACCTGCGATCGCTTCTAGGTCATCCTCGGTGAGGTTTCTCATCTCAGGATAGATATCAGCGCTCTTGAGACTAGGGTGTAACTCAGAAATCTCAATTTCCCCATCATAAGTCGTGGGATTGTTCATGTAATCGACTAGAGCAGCAATGTTATCGCGTGGTGGCGTTGCCCCGGCAAGCACATTCGTATCTAGTCCAACGTTAGGGTCAGTTTTAGTTCTGCCTCCACCATGACATTGAGCACAGCTATCGTTAAAAAGGCGTTTGCCCTTCTGCACTTGCTCAAGGCTGAGGACAGTCGTGTCACCCGCTTCATTCAAAGGCACCGTGCGAATCTCGGTACTCAGTTCAACGGCTGATACACTCCCGACTGCAATTTGAAAGGCAAAGAATACAGTTGCCACAGCAAGCAAGATGAATCGCTTCATTCTTGGTTCTCCTTGGAAAATTTGGCTCATTCGTTTTGGATGCTAAAGCACAGCACCGACTCAATCACTGCAACTCCTCAGATTAAGAGGGCGATCGCAGCCAACCACTTAGCAGGGGTAATAAAGACGTATTAACGTGCGAAAGACCACACACTGGCACTTTGGCTCATTCCCAAAGGTGCTGCCTACCATCAGGGGACTTTAATTCTTCCTCCGATAGTGTGGCTGAGCCTTGTCGTTCGGACAAAATTTTAGAAATAATTGCCTTGGCATCCTCCAGGATCAGATTGGTTTCTTGCGTTTTGTAAGCAATTGCCAACTGTTCGCGTAAATAGCACACCTGTGCAACTGGAAGATCATATTCTGCGGCAATATCCGCAATCGATAGGTCTGCAAACCCCATAAGTCTTGGCTGGCTAAGATTGAGATCGAGTCACTCTAATATGAATATGATGCCACTCTTACGACCCCTTTCCCTATATCAAAAACTGGGTTGGGATCAATCAGAACCTCTAACACTCAAGTGCATTGCTTCTGGGATCGGAGCCACTAGGGGTGTCAATGGAAGAGGTTGATGAAGGCGAATGAGTTGGGCAAGAGTTCTTTTTAACTGAGTACGGGGTACGATCGCATCAACAAAGCCGTGCTGTAGCAGATATTCAGAGGTTTGAAAATCGTCGGGGAGCTTTTCTCTGAGGGTTTGCTCAATCACTCGCCGTCCTGCAAAACCGATGGTTGCCTTTGGTTCTGCCAGAATGATGTCTCCAAGCATGGCAAAGCTTGCTGTGACACCGCCCGTTGTCGGATGCGTGAGAATCGGGATGTAAAGCAAGCTTGCTTCACGATGACGCTGTAGTGCCCCGGAGATTTTCGCCATCTGCATCAAACTCAACATCCCCTCCTGCATTCTTGCCCCACCAGAAGCGCAAGCAATGATGACAGGTAGCCGTCTTAGTGTAGCTTGTTCAATCACACGGGTGAGTTTTTCTCCAACCACAGAACCCATGCTACCGCCCATAAAGCGGAAGTCCATGACCCCCAAAGCCACTGGCAAATTATCTAGCTGACCTGTACCTGTTTGAACGGCATCTACTAAATGTGTTTTTTCTTGGGTTTCTCGTAAACGATCGCTATATTGTTTGCGATCGCGAAATTTCAGAGGGTCAGTTGGATGCAAATGCTCATCAATAGGAACCCAGGTGTTGGCATCAATGAGCTGACGGATACGTTCGTCACTAAACACCCGCATATGATAATCACACTCTAGGCAGACCATTTGGTTCGCTTGCAGGTCTTTGGTATACGCCATAACTCCGCAAGCCTGACACTTTGTCCACAACCCATCAGCAATCTCACGTTCTTGTCGTTGTTGACTGCTCGGTTCTGGCTTTCGTCGATTTGCAAACCAATCGAATAGAGACATGAAAATTTTTTATCCTTAGTTGTTATCTGATGCTCCTGCTTGTTCCTCCTCTGGAGAACTCAGTAGGAGTAAAGCCGTCCATTGGTCATGTGAGAGAACTTGTAAAGCAGCAGGACTACACGCACCGAAATAAGAAGCTATCCCCGCGTCAACAATCCGACTGGGGATGTCATGCGCCGCTAGCACCTGCTGCATCAGCTCGGCTTCCCAACGGGCATTCGTTGTTTTCAGCGTTATCCAGGACACAGGTTAATCTTATCAAGTCAAGACGGTGGTTTTTGGGTAAATCATACAGGGAATTGGGAATTGGGAGTTGCGAATTGGGAGAGGACTTATATTAGGTAATCTTAGGGCGGGGAGGGGGTATAAGAATTGTCCAGACTGATTGTTTTATTCTTAATTACCAGTTCCCTATACTCGTCCCAATCGTTCGTTAGCTAAAAGGGAAAAATAGCCGTAGGTAGGTGGATAAAATCGCCTCTCCCCAGAAAACCGACAAGGCTGCTCCTAAGGCGAGAAAAGGGCCAAAAGGCATTGGTTGTCTACGATCTAGCCAACCGAGAGCGATCGCACCGCCACCAGCGAAAGCACCAACAGCACAGGCAATAAATCCCCCTAAAAGCAGATATTTCCATCCCAACCAAGCTCCCATCATTGCCGCTAATTTTGCATCTCCCCCACCCATGGCCGCTTGTCCAAAGATCATTGAGCCAACAACGGTAATAATGTCAAATAGCCAAATCCCAAGCACAGCAGCGATAATGCCCACCATTAACTGCTTGAATCCGTCTGGCAGTTGAGACGCTTGTAAAAAACCAGCAGTTCCTTGGAACACTAAACCCGCTACCAATCCAGACTGAGTTAAGGAGTTCGGTAGGGTCATCGTATCCAGGTCAATCAGAGAGAGTGCGAGTAACCAGCTCAAAAAAGCCCAATAGCCTAACGTTTCAACCCCAAAGCCATACATCCAGAAAACCAACACATACAGCACACCCGTTATCCCTTCTACCACGGGATATCGCGACGGAATCCGGCTTCGGCAGTGACGGCAGCGCCCTTTCAACAAAAACCAACCCAATACTGGAATATTCTCGCGTTTTCCCAGCTTATGTAAGCACTGGGGACAGCGAGATGGAGGCCAGAGAATCGATAGATTAGCTGGCAGTCGATAAACTACAACATTTAGGAAGCTACCAATCGAGGCACCTACAGCAAAAACAGTCAAAGAAGTCAGACTAATAACCAGAGCTTCCATGTTATGTAGCAATCCTTAACTTTAGGTGCTAATTGTCTGCTGTTAATTATTGGTGAACAACCAACAACTAACAACGAACAACCAATAACTAATAAATTTCCGCCTCAAGCTGGCCAAAAGGCACAAAAGATTCCTGCGGTAAAAGAATTACTTTACTTCTAAAAATAAGCTTGCCTCGATGGGTATAGCGGTCAATAGCTACACCATAAGGACGCTGTGTGAGTTCTGGATGAACTTCATAATAAGTACGGTAAATTTGTCGAGCTGCTCTTAAGAGAGCCGGATCTAGCAGCATCGGTAAATCCATCCGATCTGCGTAACTTCCTTGTGCTTGCTGTGACGTGTACACCACCCACCTACCCCTCTACCCCTATTGTTTATGCTCGACTTTAATCCACTAGCGCCATTACAGCAAGAGGCGCCGGAGCGTAAAAAATTGTTTTAATCGTACAAAAATTAACTACGCTCTAGTGCGCGAATTAAGGAATCTCCCATTGCGCGACAGCCCAATAGGTTCATTCCTTCCGACATGATGTCCCCGGTGCGATCGCCTGAGTCCAACACCTGTAGCACTGCCTGCTCAATTCGTTGGGCTGCTGTAGGCTGATTTAAGCCATAGCGTAGCATCATTGCAGCACTTAATACCTGAGCCAAGGGATTAGCTTTATCTTGACCTGCAATGTCAGGTGCTGAGCCGTGGACAGGTTCAAAGACACCAGGATTTTTGTCCCCTAAACTCGCCGAGGGTAACATCCCAATGCTGCCAGTAAGCATCGCTGCTGCATCGGAGAGAATGTCTCCGAACAGATTGCCAGTGACAATCGTGTCAAACTGTTTCGGTGCCCTGAGTAGCTGCATAGCCGCATTATCAACATACAGGTGAGATAGCTCAACATCAGGATACTCAGAGCCTAGTTGCGTAATGCGATCGCGCCACAACTGCGACACCTCCAGCACATTTGCCTTATCCACCGAGCAAAGTCTCTTTCCCCGTTTCTGTGCCGTCTCAAATGCTACCCGTCCAATTCGGTCAATCTCGGCTTCTGTATAAGCCATCGTATTGACCCCTCGTTTCTCACCTGTTTCCGTGGTAAAGACACCCCTAGGCCGACCAAAGTAGATACCACCCGTGAGTTCTCGCACCACCATAATATCAACGCCCTCAACCACTTCCCGTTTCAAGCTTGAGGCATCAATTAGTTGGGGTAATATTGTCGCGGGTCGAAGATTGGCAAATAAACTAAGACCAGCTCTTAAACCCAAGAGTCCGGTTTCTGGGCGTAAATGGCGAGGTAGAGAGTCCCACTTATAACCGCCAATTGCCGCTAGCAACACTGCATCACTGTTACGGCACATTTCCAGAGTATCAGCAGGCAGTGGTTCACCGACTGCATCAATCGCTGCACCCCCGATTAGGGCTTCTTGAAACTCAAACCGTAAGTCTAGCTGCTCACCTACGACTTTTAGAACATCTACCGCTACTGCCATGATTTCCGGACCAATACCATCGCCGGGGAGTAGGGTAATGCGGTAAGAGTGGGTCATTGTACGTTTTAGCTAAGTTAACTATTTAAACGGTGGCGGAAATTTTTGCCGATTAAATATCATACCTAGCAAACGTACAGATGGAATCGTCGTTTAACTTGATTGCAGGTCAGTACAACAATAAACTGGCTCTGGCTAGCTAACTTCTGCAAGCGTTGTAGTTGCAGGGACGTTCTTATTGTCTGTACCCTGTGAGGACTCTAGAGTAGGAATACGGCTTTGTAAGGATGCGATCGCCTGACCCTGTTGCTCTACTAATTTCGGAATAATCTTAAATTTACCTAGCACTTTCTCCACCCTAGCCATACGGCTCTCCACCGTCGTTATCGTCTGGCTAAATTGACTGAGTTCTCCTGTAAGCGGTTCAACGTTCCCCAGTAAGCTTTCTACCTCAGCCATACGACTCTCTACTGCCGTTACTGTTTGGCTCAATTGGCTGATTTGTCCTGTTAGGGGTTCAACGTTGCCTAGTAAGCTTTTTACCTCAGCCATATGGCTCTCTAGCGTCGTTACCGTCTGGCTCAATTCGCTGATTTGTCCTGCTAGAGGTTCAACCGACTCTGGTAAGGTTTCTACCTGAGCAATACGGCTTTCTAGAGTCGTTACTATCTGGCTCAATTGACTGATTTGCCCTACCAGAGGTTCAACGTTCCCCATTAAGTTTTCTACTTTACTTATACGACTCTCTAACACCGTCATTACCTGAGTGAATTGCTCCACTGGTTGAGTTGAACTTCTATCGGCTTCCAAGAATCTCTCTATAGCACCTAGGCGGCTCTCTAGAGCACCCATTGCTTCATTTCGCTGGTAGGATTGGTCGATTAAACTACTAACTTTTGGCAACAATTCTTCCAAACCTACCAGGCGGTTCCCTACAGGGTCTTGCACAGGAGCAGATTGAGGAGCAACTTCAGAGGTTTTCTTTGACTCTAAGCCCTGCTTTACCATAGTGATGAGCCAATAGGCTGTGGCGGTGATCACTTCTTCTACTATGACTTGCAGCACACTAGAAAAACCCTGCTTACTTGACTGGTTTTTGCTGTTTGGCTCGTTTGGAGATTGTTGATTTGGCTCGTTTGGAGATTGTTCAGGATTTTGGGATTTTTCCATACCGAAAAGCTTATGTAACCAAGCCATAATTGTTCACCCAAAGAATTAGAAAAAGTATTGAGTCGAGCTTAGCTATAATTAATAATTAATAATCGATTAGTTACATCAATCTCAGGAGAGAATACAGTCATTAGCCTTTTTCACAGTTTCCCTGAGTAGTGCCTATAAGACATAACCGCCAACGCGCTCGTCGGCGGCTCCCAATGTCAAGGGCAATTTACCTAAAAATAAGAAAAACACCAGTTCACAGGCATTAAGTAGCTCAAAAACTTTTAAGCTGTTTCACCAGTACTTCCCGACGTTCCAGCATTTAGACGGACAGTTGGCTCACCGGATTGATCGTCGTCCACTGGGACTAAAATGTATGTTCTTTGCTTCTCAGATAGCTTTGGATCTTGAGTAGCAGATTGCTTGACATCCTCAGCTACATTCTTAAGCGTGTCCACTGTACCTTTTACAGTGTCATTGACATCCTTGGATGTACCTTTGACAACATCCACTGTACCTTTGACAACATCCACTGTACCTTTGACAGTGTCGTTGATACTCTCTGCTGTGTTCTTAACGGTGTTCCCTACATCCTTGACCGTGTCGTTAACACCGTAGGCGACAGTTTGAGTCGCGTTCCCTACATCTTGGACAGTGCCGTTAACACCTTCCGCTGTTCTCTTAACGGCGTTCCCTACACCTTTTACGGTTTGGTTAACCTTTTCGGCTGTTCCCTTAGTAGCTAAAGCCCCAGCTACTGCACCCAAAGTAGCACCAATGAGCGCTCCAATCGCTATTTTAGTTAATCCAATACCCTTAGTAGTCCCTTCTGAATAATCATCAGATTGAGATTGATACGGAATCTGCTCAACCGTAATCTCGTCCTCTGTATCCAAAACCTGGTTTTTCTCACTCATAATAATCTTCTCTTTGCTACTAAAACTCTTCAACACTCGTCAGACGATGAGAAACGGGCAATTACACCTTATTTTCTCTAATTTGACAGGCTCTAAATAAAAAAGAACTAGGTTGCATAACTTGCTAATTATTCTTTTTGCAGGTAGTCATAAAGTTGTCAGGATACCGTCCGCTTCCTTAGGCAAAAGAAATGTTGTTTATCCTTAGAGCTTTATGACTACCTTATTTACATCATCTCGGCTATAAGCTAAGCAATGTGTTGCTCAAAGGATGAGCCGCCGTTACAGTGTCCTGTTTTATCGACAACGTTAAGACTTTAGCCTTCAAGTTCTAAGTGTGCTGACAGATTTTATCTTCGACGGCAACTTTATCTTTATGAAGACTAAAATCTTCACACGCCGTAGTTATATCCTGACTCACTAGTCTCTTTGGATATTTCCATGTCAGTAGTTTGCCCTTCAGTGAAGTCTGCGGCATCAGGCTCTACATCCATGGGTTGATCGATAATCAGTCGCTCTTTTTCCCTTGGAATTATTATGTCGGTTGTCTGAGGTTCAGCGTACTGCATATAGCTAGTCTGACCAGTAGTGACCTGGCTTGTACCTCCAACTGACTGCTTGGCATCCTCAGCTGTATCCTTGACGGCATCGGCTGCACCTACTGCGGACTGCTTGGCATTCTCGGCTGTGTCCTTGACGGCATCGGCTACACTTACTGCCGATTGCTTGGCATTGTCCTTGACGGCTTCGGTTGCACTTACTGCCGATTGCATAGCATTACCAGCTAGATCCTTGACGGCTTCGGTTGCACTTACTGCCGATTGCTTGACATTATCAGCTGTATCTTTGACGGCATCCAACGTACCTTGTACAACTGGCTTGAGACTTTCAGTTGTACCCGTTACTACGTCTGATGTAGTGCCCACTACAGCTTGACCAACACCTTCACCTACACTTTTTACTGCGTCGCCTACACCTTTGGCAGTCTGGTTAAGTCCTCCACCTATGGTTTTTAACGCCTGCCCCACACCTTGTGCAGCGTGGTTAAAACCGTTAGTGGCTTTCTTCCCAGTCAAAGCACCAGCTAATGTACCCAACGTAGCTCCAACAAGCCCGCCTACCAGTAGTCTAGCTAAGGTAGGATTCATCCCCTTAATCCCCATGCCTACTGAAGAAGCATTGGATTGAGACATAGTAGTAGGCTGATTTTCTGTCACTAACCTATTGCCTGTGCTTGTGCCTGTTGTAGTAGGCTGATTTTCTTCTGTCACTAACCTACTGCCTGTGCTTGTGCCTGTTGTAGGAGTATTAGATTGACTCGTCACAAGGCGGTCAATACTTTCGTCAGACTTATTCCAAGTCGGCTGGTTGTCATTTACCATAGATGTCTCCTTTGAACCAAAATTACTTAACATACCAAGACGGCTCAACGCCTATCTGGGCTAGATTGATTGTTATCTAAAGTCAATTTAACGATTAGAGCCAAGAACTTCACCGATCTAAAGGCTGACCTGGCAGGAAACACCGTCCGTCTCTGGTTGTAGATGTCATAAGGACTTGAAACCAAAACACGCAACGTAGCTTAGAGAATCTGTTGAAGTTTCTCAAAAACTCCTAGCAGAGGTTGTAGCTAAAGCTAGTGCAGCGAGGCGGAAATAAGTGACCAGTTAAAAAAGGAAGCAAAAAGGGATACACTGAAAGATGCTCCCGTCAAGAAGGAAGAAGTACTTTGAGCCTTGAAATTAATGCCGAATCCTAACGC
>JAESFV010000124.1_pt1 | contig 128799 bp, 155 predicted proteins | sample 9269471 | NCBI WGS metagenome assembly JAESFV01 (sample SAMN14502647, study PRJNA617108) | algae metagenome | isolation source: Symplocastrum torsivum CPER-KK1 and co-occurring heterotrophs from... | place: USA: Central Plains Experimental Range, Colorado | collected 2001-01-01
GGACCGGCGGGCCGGCGCGCTATGTCCGGGTGCAGGAAACCGGCGGGCTCGTCGGCTTCATCACGCCGATGACGCACAACTTCTGCGAGAGCTGCAACCGGGTGCGGCTGACCTGCACGGGCACGCTTTATATGTGCCTCGGTCAGGAGGATGCCGCCGATCTGCGCGCGCCGCTGCGCGCCTCCGCCGACGACGCGCTGCTGCACAAGGCGATGGAAGAGGCGATCGCGCGCAAGCCCAAGGGCCACGACTTCATCATCGACCGCCGTCGCGCGAAACCCGCCGTCGGGCGCCATATGAGCGTCACCGGCGGCTGACGTTTCCAGGCCGTTTCGCTTCCCATAGGGCAGGTTTGGCGCGCTTTTTCGCGTGCAACGGCGCCTTGACGCCTCTCGCCAAAGGTCCGACGGTTGCGCGGCGTGGAGGTTGCGAGCGTTCGATGATGAGGAAACTGCTGTTCCGGCTGAGGGCGATCGGACGACCGGTCCGGCACTTCGTGCTCGAAATGCAGATCGCACGTCTGGCGATCATGGCGACGCGCCTGTGGCCGCGCCTGAAGCTGCTGGCCGTCATGGTCGCCCTGCTATGTGGCTTCTGCATCGTCCTGGCGGGGCTCAGCGCACGCAGCGTTCATCTCGCCCTGTCGCCAGTGTCCGCGAGCGGTATCGGCGCGGCGATCGGAGCCATCCTGGCCGCTGCGATCGTCCTCGAACTCGCCGCCTTTTCGGTGACTGCAGCCATCGGCGCGGTGCTGCAGATCGCCCGAGACGTCGGCCGCCACCGCAGTGCGGTGCTGCTCGCGATGTCGAGCCTGCTGGCCGTCGCGGCCGCACTCGCAAGCCTCAGCGATGAGGCCGTCCTCCGGACCGACGGCCTGGCGGTCTTGGGCGTGACCGCCCTGCTGCTGACGCTGACGATCTGGTTCGAGCGCCGTTATCGCACGCCGAATGGGCCGGGCTTCCGCGACTTCCATGTCGACGTCGTCGAGGCGCGGCGCTTCATCAACCGAGACGCCCATGGCGTCTGAACGCAGCCCGGCCGGGGCGCTGCCGCCGATCACGGCCCATCATCTGGCGGAGGTGGTCGAGGCCGGACGCCACGGCGCCGCCGACGCGCTGGAAAACCAGCCGGCGCCCTCCTCCGCCGTGCCCTCGCAGACGGAAATGACACTGCTGGCGCGCGTGATCGAACTCTTCACCGCGATTCGGCAGGAGGCCTCGGCGACCCTGAACGGGCTCCAGGCCGAGATCGCCGCAAGGCGCGAGACCTTCACGCAGGAGCGCTATGAGAGCCGCATCCGCTCGATCGAGGCCTCGATGCGCGCGCTGCTCAACCGCCATGGCGGGGAGCTGGAACAGCGCGTCTACGACGCCCTGAAGGCCAAGCGCGAATACGAGTACTTCAACTACATCCACAAGCGCACGGCCGATCCCAAGATCGACAAGTGGCAGTTCATCCTGCTGTTCCTGATCGTGCCGCTGACGCTGGAGAGCCTGCTCAACGGCAATTTCTTTGCCGAAGCGAGCGAGTTCGGCCTGGTCGGCGGGGCGGCGACCGCCGTCATCATCTCGGCGCTCAACATCGCGCTCGGCTTCCTGGTGGGCCTCGGGCCGGCGCGCTACTGCCAGCATGTGCGCGCCACGCATCTGTTCTGGGCGCTGCCCGTCTATGTCGGCCTGATCATCCTGATCGTGATGTTCAACCTCGCCGTCGGGCACTACCGCGAGATGCTGATCGCCACGCCCGATGCGCGGTCGCTGCAGGTGCTGCCGCGGCTGCTGGAGAGCCCCTTCGGCATTGCCGAGCTGAAATCGGCGGCGCTCGTCATCATCGGCTGCATCGTCGCCTTCGCCGCGGCGGTGAAGGGCTACTCGGCCTTCGGCACCTATCCGGGCCATGGCGGCGCCTACAAGCGCTGGCGGCAGCGCTGGGAAGCGGTCGAGGAGGAGCGGCGGCGCCTCGATGTCGAGCTTCTGCCCGAGCTGGAAGCCGTGCGCTCGCGGATCGACGGCTTCAAGGAGGATTGCGCCCGCGAGAGCAGCCGCCTCCAGGGCTCCAAGGCGGCGGCCGAGGAGGCCCGCGACCTCTATGCCGCGCGGCTCGGCCAGCTGCGCGCGGCCAAGGATGCGGCCCTGATGCAGTATCGCGAGGCCAATCTGCGGGTGCGGACCGACATGCCGCCGGCCTATTTCTCGCAAACCCTCAACGTCACCGAGATCGACCAGCCGGCGCCGCTCGCCGAGTATGTCGGCCTGCGAAATCTGATCGACGATTTCGAGCGCCAGCTCGCCACCATGCCCGCGCTGGTGGAGGCGAAGCTGCGCGAGCAACTCGCCCTCGTGCGCGGCCTCGATCTCGCCGGAGAGATCGAGCGGCTGAAGGCGCGGGCCGCCGAAGCCGGGCGCGACGCCTTCGAGCAGGACGAGGCGACGCGGCGACAGATCAATGCGGAATTCGCCGCAATGCCGCGTTAGACCCACAGCGACGCAGCGAGTAATGAGCGAGACATGAAGAGCGAAAGCTGGGCGATCGTCGCCTCGATCGTGGCGGGCGTCGCGCTGGTCGGCTTCTTCGCCGCCCCGTCGCTGCTGAAGGGCCCGCCGCGCGACCCCGACTCGCTGTGCCTCACAGCCGGGGCCGTGGGTCACACGCTGGTCCTGGTAGACAAGAGCGATCCGTGGAGCGAGGTCCAGGCCGGGCGCCTGAAGCGGCTGGTCAAGCAGATCGGCGACGGCCTGCCCGCCGACCGGATGCTCTCGATCTACGTCTTCAACGACGCCTTCGAGCCGGGTTTTCCGCCCCTGCTGTCGCTCTGCAATCCCGGGCGCACGGCGAGCGAACTGATCGGCAATCCGCGGCGCGACTACATCCGCTGGGTGGAGAAGTTCGGGCGGCCCCTCGACGAGGCGCTGGCGGTGCTGACCCAGCCGGCCAAGGGCAATCTCTCACCGATCGTGGAAGCGGTCGGCGACGTGGTGTCGCGCCCCGAGACGCGGGTCCGCGAGGGCGACAAGTCGCTCGTGCTGGTCTCGGACATGATGCAGAACTCGGGGCCGTTCTCGGTTTTCGGCAGCAATCCGGCCATGCGCGATCCGGAGCGCCTCAAGCGCCTCGTGACGAAGGTCTGGCAGGATTCCGGGGCGCGGGACTGGAAGCTGCAGGTTCACCAGGTTCAGGGCGTCTACGATCCCACGAGGCTCGAACAGGCGAGCACGCTCTGGCAGCAGGCCCTTCGCGGCTCAGGCATCGCCTTCGTCTGGGAGCGACTCTGAGCGGCCCGCGACCTGCCCGCCCGCCTACATGCTGTAGGCCATGCGGACCCCGCCCCAGTGGCGGCCGTTGACGCGCACGGGCGCATCGACCTCGCGCACCATCTCATGGACCCCGCCGCCCATGTCGCGCAGATAGGACTGTACGAGGAAGGGGCGTATCGAGCGTGCGGCCGCGATGCCGGCGCGATCATCGAAGATGCGCCGGTTACGCGCATGCGCCGCGTTCCAGACCGGATCGCCCGACCGCTGCGGGAGCGCGTAAGCTGCGTTGTGGACCGGAATGAAGCCGTTGCGGTCGATCGGCACGGTGAAGAGCAACCGCGGATCGGACGCGACGAAGCGCGCCAGCAACGGCGGCAGGATCTCCTCCAGCACCGGCAAGGCGCGGTTGCGGTATTGCTGCGGGTCCGTCTCGGCGATCGCGACATAGTCGACATCGAACAGGTCGCTCTCGGTCAGGCGCGTGCGCGCGAGGGCCTCGGAGAACAGGGCCTCGACGGCGGCGGCAAAGGCGTGGGTGCGTTCGATGAGCGGCCGGTAGCCGCTCTCGGTCCGCTCGAGCAACGCGTCGAGCAGCCGCGCATGGTCGAAGGTCTGGCGGTCGAAGGCCAGGTGCAGGCCGAGATCGCTGACCGCCGCCAGTCGGCAGGGCATCGATGGCAGGCCCTCCACGGTGAGGCTGCCGCCGAGGCCCGGCGCGAGGTCGTCCTTCTCGGGACGGGCGATCAGCGCGCCACCACGGCCGATGTCGATCGTCCGGCTACTGAACTGGTGCGCGCCGAGCCTGACCTCGACGGGATGCTCGGCGGGAAAGCGGTCGTGCTGGCGCCGGTCGGCGAAGGAGGAGTGCCGCAAGGTCGGGATGAAGCGGCGCAGCATCCCGCCGGCGAGGCTGGCGCCCCGCGCCGTCGCTCTGCGCGCGCTGGCGCTCTCGGTCGCGGCCGCCAGGGCGACGCGATCGATCTCGGCCACGCGTTCGGCGACGGTCTCGACGAAACGGGCCGTCTCGCCCGCATTGCGCGACAGCTCGGCCGTGGCCGCCGCCTGCTCCTGCGACGCCTGGCCAATCGCGGCGATGACGGGATTGACGTCGCGCACCATCTGCAGCGCATCGGTGACGATCGCCGCGGAGCCATGCGCCGCCTGGGTCAGCCGGTCGACGCGGCTGCGAATGTGCTCGACCGCCTCGCGCACCTCGACAGAGAGGACCTTGACCTCCTGCGCGACGACCCCGAAGCCACGGCCGGCCTCCCCAGCACGGGCGGCCTCGATCGACGCGTTCAGGGCGAGCAGGTTGGTCTGGCGGGCGATCTCGGCAATCGAGTCGACGATGCCGCGGATCTCGGCCGTGGCCATGGCGAGGCCCGTCATCATGTCCGTCGCCTCGCCGGCGCGGATCGCCGCCGCGTCCAGGCGCTCGCGCGCACGGCTCATCGAGCAGCCGATCTCCTCGGCGGAGTCGGAGACCTGCTGAGAGGCCGTCACCAGCGCGGCGGAGTTGGTGCTCGCCGTGGTGGTGGCCTCCCGCATGCCGAGCACGCTGTCATGGATCGCGCCGGAGCGCGTCTCGGATTGCGTCGAGCACTCTTCGGCGCGGCCGAGATCGGCGGCGAGCCGCCGCATCGCCGCGACCACATCCTGCTCGAGCACGGAAACGGCTTCGCGGTCGGCAAGGGCGACGATGTCGGCGGGCGTCGGCGCGGATGCCGGCAAAGCCTCCACGGTCTGCGCAGGCTCGGCGGTGCGCGCCTGGCTTCGACGGCTCAGCCAGCGTCGAACCCTGCCCTGCATCGGCCCATCCAGTCCCTTCACGCCACAATTCTTTATGGTCCGATAGCGTTAAAAAAGTCTGACCATTGTGTCGGAGACGGTGGCCTCACGCGCTGGCGAGCATGGACCGCTCCGGCCTGTGCCTGTAAGCCTCCGGGACCGGCGCTTCGTCCGCGTGCCGGCCCCCTTCCGTCCTCCTTCCCGCCTTCGAGCGAGCGCCGCCATGAACAGCAACAGCTATGACGTGATCGTCGCAGGTGTCGGCGCCATGGGCTCGGCCGCCTGCTGGCATCTGGCGCAGCGCGGGCTGAAGGTGCTGGGGCTGGAGCGCTTCGACCTCGGCCACACGATGGGCTCCTCGCACGGGCTGACGCGGATCATCCGGCTGGCCTATTTCGAGGGCTCGAAATATGTGCCGATCGTCCAGCGCGCGCATGAACTCTGGCAGACAACAGGCGACGAGGCCGGGTTGAAGCTGCTGCACGTCACCGGATCGCTCGATCTCGCGCCGGCAGGCTCCGGCGAGGTCGAATCCTCGCTGCAATCCTGCCTGGACCATGGGCTCGAGCACGAGCAGCTCGACGCGAAAGAGCTCGCACGGCGCTTTCCGGGCTTCGCGCTGCCATCGGGCCATATCGGGCTGTGGCAGCCCGGCGGCGGCTTCGTCGCCTCCGAGAAGGCGATCTTCGCCCATGTCGGCTTGGCCCAGTCGCGCGGTGCCGATATCCGCACCAACGAGCCGATGCTCGACTGGGCGCCCACCGCCGATGGCGGGGTGACGGTGCGGACGGCGCGCGGCACCTACAGCGCCGGGCGGCTCGTCATCACCTCGGGCGGCTGGATCGCCGACGCTGTGCCTGAGCTGGCGCGGACGGTCACGACGGTGCGCCAGGCGATCGGCTGGTTCACCACCCGCAAGCCCGAGCTCTATCGCGAGGGCGTCTTCCCGGTCTTCATCCTCACCGTCGAGGAAGGCAATTTCTACGGCTTTCCTCTCTACGAGCATCCCGGCTTCAAGCTGGGCGGGCCGCATTTCGGGCGCGAGCCGATGGACCCGCGCGAGGACGACCGCACGCCCAGCCCCCGGCAGGTCGAGCTGATCCGCGCCTGCCTCGCGCGCTACCTCCCGGATGCGGCCGGCGAGCCGCTGACGCTGAAGGGCTGCCTCTACAGCGTGACGCCGGACGAGGATTTCATCATCGACAGCGTGCCCGGCGTGCCGCAGGCGGTCTTCGCCTCCTGCTGCTCCGGGCACGGCTTCAAATTCGCCAGCGCGATCGGCGAAATCCTGGCCGACCTCTCCGACAGCGGCCGGTCGCGCTTCGACCTCGCGCCCTTCTCGCTGGCCCGCTTCGCGGCCTGAGACGAAAGAACCAACCCGCGTGGCCAGCCCCGAGCAGAACCGACGCGGCATCATCGCCATGCTAGCCGCCATGGCGCTCTTCGTCTGCAACGACGCGCTGATGAAGCTCGCCCGCGAGGTCTATCCGGCCGGCCAGGCGATCACGCTGCGGACCGGCTTCGCCCTGATCATCGCGCTGTGCCTCGTGCTCGCTTTCCGGGAGGGCGCCAAGCTGCGCCTCGCGCTGCGGCCGATCGTGCTGCTGCGCGGGCTGATCGACGCCGCGGTCACGCTGACCTTCATCTGGGCGCTCGCCGAAATGCCGCTGGCCGACGTCACCGCCATCCTGCTGGCCTCGCCAATCATCATCGTCGTGCTCGCGGTGGTGCTGCGGATCGAGCGCGTCGGCTGGCGCCGCACCGCCGCGGTCTTCGTCGGGTTCTGCGGGGTCCTGGTCGTGCTGCGGCCGGCCACCGATTCCTTCAATGCCGCGGCCCTGGTCGCGCTGGCGAGCGCCTGCCTCGCCGCCGGCCGCGACCTGCTGACCCGCAAGATCGGCAACGAGATTCCCTCCACCGTGATCGCGCTGATGACGACGGCCATCGTCGGGGTCGTGGCCTGCGGCTACGGGCTGCTGGAGGTCTGGCAGCCGGTCTGGCGGCGCGAGACGTCCTATGTCGCCGCCGCGGCCGCGCTGATGGCCGCGGGCAGCATCTGCATCATCAGCGCCTATCGCAACACCGATGTCGGCGTGGTCTCCGGCTATCGCTATTCGGTCGTCATCCTCGCGGTGATCATGGGCTATCTGGTCTGGGGGCAGGTACCCGACCCGATCGCCGGGCTCGGCATCGCCATGATCGTGGCGAGCGGGCTCTACACCATGCACCGCCAGCAGGTGGTGCCGCAGTCGCAGCTCAAGCTGCCGAGCACCCCACCGACATGAGCGCCGGCACCCTGAAGCCAACCCTGACGGTGCTGGTCGCGATGTCGGCCCTGCAGCCGCTCGCGCTCAACCTGCTCGCGCCGGCGGCGCCCGCGCTCTCGCGCCATTTCGGCTCGAGCTATGCCACGATCCAGCTCGCGCTGACGCTGTTCCTGGTCGCCGTCGCCCTGACCCAGCTCGTCAGCGGGCCGCTCTCCGACCGCTTCGGGCGGAGGCCCTGTGTCAATGCCGGCATCGCGCTGTTCATCGCCGGCTCGGCGCTGGGCGCGCTCGCACCTTCGATCGAGATCCTGCTGCTGGCGCGCATTCTGGAGGGGGCCGGCTCCGGCTCCGTCTTCGCACTCTCGCGCGCGATCATCCGCGACACGGCCAACCGGGACGAGGCCGCCAGCCAGATCGCCACAGTGACGATGGTCATGGTGGTCGCGCCGATGATCGCCCCCTGGCTCGGCGGGCAGATCGAAACCGCCTTCGGCTGGCGGATGATCCTCTGGTTCATGACCGTCAGCGGCGTGATCGTGCTCCTGCTGACCCTGGTGAAACTGCCCGAGACCGCGCCGAATCTGGGACTGCGCACGCCGCTGCTCGGCGTCTTCCGGGCCTTCCCGACGCTGATCGTCAACCGCGTCTTTGTGCTCAACGTGATCGCGGTCTCGACCAGCTCGGCCGCCTTCTTCGCCTTCATCGCAGCGGCGCCCTATATCGTCGTCGAGACGATGGGGCGCGGCAGCGACACCTACGGCGCCTATTTCATCCTGAACGCGGCCGGCTACATGGTCGGCAACTACGCGATGGCGCGGCTGGTCATGAAGATCGGCGCGCCGCGCATGGTCCATCTCGGGCTGGTGATCTCGTCCGTCGCGATGACGGTCGCCGTGCCGCTGTCGCTGAGGGCGGACTGGTCGCCGATCATGCTGTTCCTGCCGCTGGCCGTGAACGCGATCGGCAACGGCATGACGATCCCCGGCTCGACCGCCGAGGCGCTCTCGGCAAGGCCCGACCTCGCCGGCTCGGCCGCCGGCCTCATGGGCGCGCTTCAGCTCGGCTTCAGCGCACTGATGACGGTGGCGATCAGCCTCGTCGTGACGATCTGGCCGCCCTCGCTCGTCGTGCTGATGTGGCTGCTGACGATCATCGGGATGATCGCGATCCATTTCGGGCGGAGCGGGGCGGCGGCGCGCTGAGGCCGCCGCGCCGCAAGCCTGTCCTCACTCCTCGAGGCGGGCGAGCAGGCTGGAGGTGTCCCAGCGGCGGCCGCCCATCTTCTGGACCTCGGCGTAGAACTGGTCGACCAGCGCGGTGACCGGCAGCTGCGCGCCGTTGCTGCGCGCCTCCTCGAGCACGATGGCGAGATCCTTGCGCATCCAGTCGACGGCGAAGCCGTAGTCGAACTTGCCGATGTTCATGGTCTTGCCGCGGTTATCCATCTGCCAGGAGCCGGCGGCGCCCTTCGAGATCACCTCCAGCATCGCCTCGACGTCGAGCCCGGCGCGCTTGGCGAAATGGACGCCCTCGGAGAGCGCCTGGACGAGGCCGGCGATGCAGATCTGATTGACCATCTTGGTGAGCTGGCCGGAGCCGGCCGGGCCCATCAGCTTGCACATGCGGGCGTAAGCCGCGATCACCGGCTCGGCGCGGGCGTAGGTCTCGGGCTCGCCGCCGCACATCACGGTGAGCACGCCGTTCTCGGCGCCCGCCTGGCCGCCGGAGACCGGCGCATCGACGAAACCGAAGCCGCCGGCCTGCGCCGCCGCGGCGAGTTCGCGCGCGACATTGGCAGAGGCCGTGGTGTGGTCGACGAAGATCGCGCCCTTTTCCATGCCGGCGAAGGCGCCCTGCCCGCCCAGCGTCACCGAGCGCAGGTCGTCATCGTTGCCGACGCAGGCGAAGACGATCTCCTGGCCCTTGGCCGCATCGGCGGGCGTCGGCGCCGAGACGCCGGCATGCTGCGAGACCCAGGCCTGAGCCTTCGTCGGGTTGCGGTTGTAGACGGTGACCTCGTGGCCCTTGGCCTTGAGGTGACCCGCCATGGGATAGCCCATGACGCCGAGACCGATGAACGCGACTTTGGCCATGTTTCGCTCCGCCTGACTGTTTCTGATTTCGCCAAGGGCTTTAGCCTGCGGCTGCCCCTCTGCAAAGGCGCGTGGCTGTGCGGCCGCATATGCGCGATGACGCCGTGTCGGTTGTGAGCGGCCCGGGTTAGGGCTAGGCACCCGGCCATGACGATCTCCAATGACGACGACCTCAAGAGCCTGCAGGACATCGGCCGCATCGTCGCGCAGACACTGGCCGCCATGGGCAAGGCGATCGAGCCGGGCATGACGACCGCCGAGCTGGACCAGATCGGCCGGGCCCTGCTGGAGCGGGAGGGTGCGCGCTCGGCGCCGGAGCTGGACTACCAGTTCCCGGGCGCGACCTGCATCAGCGTCAATGACGAGATCGCCCATGGCATTCCGGGCTCCCGGCGCATCGAGGCCGGCGACCTCGTCAATATCGACGTCTCCGCGGAGAAGAGCGGCTTCTATTCGGATACCGGCGCCTCCTTCGCCGTGCCGCCCGTGGCCCGCAGGACGGAGCGGCTCTGCCGCGACGGGCGGCGCGCGCTCTGGGTCGGGATCGGGCAGGTCGGGGCCGGCAAGCCGCTGGCGGGCATCGGGAATGCGATCGGCCGCTTCGCCGAGAAGAACGGCTATACGCTGGTGCGCAATCTCGCGAGCCACGGCGTCGGGCGCTCGCTCCATGAGGAGCCGACCGAGCTCGCCACCTGGCCGGACCGGTCCGAGCGCCGCGTGATGCAGCAGGGCCAGGTCTTCACCATCGAGCCCTTCCTCTCACTCGGCGCGAACTGGGCGGAGAACGGCGATGACCCGTGGACGCTCTATGGCGAGCCGCGCGCACCGACCGTGCAGTACGAGCACACGCTGGTGGCGACCGCCAATGGCGCGATGGTGCTGACGCTGGCGGCCTGACCGCGACCGCGCAGCCGGCCTCAGCGCAGCGCCATGTGCCGCGTCAGCCTCAGCTCCAGCCGGCCCCAGACGCGCCGGACGATCTCGACCAGCAGCAGATAGATCAGCGCCGCGTAGAGATAGATCGACAGATCGAAGGAGCGCGAGAAGGCGAGCTTGGTCGCGCCCATCAGATCGTAGAGCGTCACCAGCGAGGCCAGCGCGCTCGACTTGATCATCACGATCAGCTCGTTGCCGAGGGGGCGCAGGCCCAGGATCATCGCCTGCGGCAGGATGACGTGGCGCAGGCTCGACCAGCGGTGCAGGCCGAGCGCCAGCGCGCCCTCGAACTGGCCGCGCGGGATCGACTGGATGGCGCCGCGCAGGATCTCGGCCTGATAGGCGGCGGTGTTGATCACGAAGGTCAGGAGCGCGCAGTAGAACGGCTCGCGGAAGAACCACCACAGCCCGAGATCGGTCCAGAACAGGCGGAACTGGCCGAGCCCGTAATAGACCAGGAAGAGCTGGCAGAGCAGCGGCGTGCCGCGGAAGAAGGTTGTGTAGCCGTTGATCAGGACCTGCGCCCAGCGCGGCCCGTAGAGCCGCGCCACGGCGAGTCCGACCGCGAGCAGGAAGCCCAGCGACACGGAGATCGCGACGAGCTGGAGCGTCAGCCCGACGCCCGTGGCCATCCGGCAGCCATAGTTCTGCAGGACCTCGCTGCCGACAAACCAACCCGGATATTCGCACCAGGTCATCGCGTCGCGCCTCCGAAGGCGGCGATGCCGCGGTTGGCGCGGGCTTCCATCCGGCCGATGCCCCAGGCCGAGATCATCGAGAAGAAGAGGTAGAGCACCATCGCGGCGCCGAAGAAGAGAAAGGGCTCTTTCGTCGTGACATTGGCGCGGGTGGTGATGAACATGATGTCCGGCAGGGTGATGACCGAGACCAGCGAGGTTTCCTTCAGCAGCACCATCCAGTTGTTACCGAGGCCGGGCAGCGCGACGCGGATCAGTTGCGGGAACACGACGAGGCGGAAGGCCTGGCCCTTCGTCAGACCCAGCGCCGCGGCGGCCTCGCGCTGGCCCTTCGGAATGGAATTGAGCGCGCCGACCCAGACCTCGCTGGAGAAGGCCGACAGCACGACGCCGAGCGCGACCATGCCGGCGACGAAGGGAGGCATCGAGAAGGAGCCCGGCAGGCCGAGCCAGCGCCAGGCCTCCTGCAGCAGGACCTGGACGCCGAAATAGATGATGTAGAGCGTCAGCAACTCGGGGACGCCGCGAAAGACGGTGGTGTAGCCCGTGGCCAGAAGCCGCGGGACGGCGCGCTGCGAACGAGCCCCGAGCGCGACGACGAGCCCGAGCGCGAGGCCGAAGGGCAGGGTCGCGAGCGCGATCGAGATGGTGATGCCCGCGCCCTGCAGCAGGGCCAGCCCCCAGCCGCCATCGCCGAAACCGAGCAGCGCGAACTTGTCGAACATCGATGAGGGGTGCCGGGCCTTGGAAGCGTGAGCCGGCGCGGGGAAGCCGCGCCGGCCGCGAATGCCGAACCGATCAGAGGATCGGAATCTTGAAGTACTTGTCGGCGATCTTCTTGTGCGAGCCGTCGGCGATCGTCTCGGCGATGGCCTTGTCGAACATCGCCTTCAGAGCGGTGTCCTCCTTGCGGACGGCGCCACCGACGCCGGGGCCGTGGATCGTGGCATCGCGGGTGATGTCGCCGATCTTCTTGCAGCAATCCTTGCCCTTGCCGGCGAGGAAATCCTCGAGCGCCAGCGAATCCGCGATGACATAGTCGAGGCGGCCGTTGATCAGGTCGAGATTGGCCTCTTCCTGGGTCGGATAGGGACGGATGGTGGAGTCCTTGTAGTATTTCTCGGCGTAGTTGGTGTGGATGGTCGAGCCCTGGACGCCGATCGCCTTGCCCTTCAGGGCAGCGGGCGAGAAATCGGTCGAGGTCGTCGTCTTCGGCCCGATGATCCAGATCGGCGTCTTGGTGTAGACCGCCGTGAAGTCGACGCGCTTCTTGCGCTCGTCGGTGGCGTTCATGCCGGCGATGATGATGTCGTATTTGTTGGAGAGCAGCGCCGGGATGATGCCGTCCCAGTCCTGCACGACCCAGGTGCACTTCACCTTCATGCGCTCGCAGAGCAGGTTGCCATAGTCGATCTCGAAGCCCTCGAGCTCCTTCTTGGCATTCAGGTTGTTGAAGGGCGGATAGGCGCCTTCGGTGCCGATCCGGATTTCCTTCCACTCCTTGGCCTGCGCCATCGCGCCGGTGGCACCGACGACCGTCAGCAGGGCCGCGGCGAAGACTTTGGCGAAACCGTTCATGATGCCTCCCACAGGGTTCGTCCGGCCGGATCTCACCGTCCCATTGCCGGCTCTGCTCACAGATTGGGCGATGGGGCCGGTCGGCCGCAAGTGGGCTTGCGCAGCTTTTCTGGGCCCGCGCGCCGAATTATACGGCAAGCGACCGGCGTTCTCTCGGGGCGGAGACGCTGGACGGCGCCGCCGGGGTTGCCTACCACCGCCTCGCCCTCCCCCCGCCGGGAGCCCCTCCGACCGCGAGATGCGCCCGTGATCCCCTGGACCCTGCTGGACACGGCCACCCTGCCAGGCGCCGCAGGGCGCGAGTTGCGGCTGAAGCGTCGAGGCGCCGAGTTCTCGATCATGCTCGGGACGATCGAGCTGATGAACAGCCGCCTGAGCGGCTCGGAGGAAGCCCTCGCCACGCTCGTCGCGACGCGGCTGGCGGGGCGCGCCAAGCCGCGCATCCTGATCGGCGGGCTCGGCATGGGCTTCACGCTGCGCGCGGCGCTGGCGAGCTTCCCGCCCGGGGCGGAGATCATGGTGTCGGAGCTGATCTCCGCCGTGGTCGACTGGGCGAGAGGGCCGATGGCGGAGCTCTTCGCCGGCTGCCTGGACGATTCCCGCGTCACCATCGCCGTGCAGGATGTCGGCCGCGTCATCGCCGACGGCGCCGGGCGCTACGACGCGATCCTGCTCGATGTCGACAACGGGCCCGAAGCCCTGACGGTCGCCGCCAACGACCGGCTCTACGAGGATGGCGGGCTCGGCCTCGCCAAGGCGGCATTGCGCCCGGGCGGCATCCTGGCCGTCTGGTCGCAGGGTCCCGACCGGCGTTTCACGGGGCGGCTGCGCCATGCCGGCTTCGCCGTCGAGGAGGTGATGGTGCGGGCTCACCGTGGCAAGTCCGGCGCCCGCCACATCATCTGGCTGGCGCGGAAGGCTTAGACCGCGCCCCGTCAGGGCCGCCCCTTCCCCAGCGCCCTCGCCTCGGCGATCAGGCAGAGTTCGGTGAACAGCACCTGCGCCGCACAATGGGCGGTGTTCGAGGTCGCGTCATATTGCGGGGCGATCTCGACGACATCGGCGGCGACGATGTCGGCGCCCTTCAGCCCGCGCAGGATGGCGAGCGCCTCGCGCGGCGTCAGGCCACCGACCTCGGGCGTGCCGGTGCCGGGCGCGAAGGCGGGGTCGAGGGAATCGACGTCGAAGGAGACATAGGTCGGCCCCTCGCCGATCACGGCGCGGGCCTTCGCAATCACGGCGTCGAGGCCGAGCCCGTCGACCTCGTCGGCATGGATCACCGTCATGCCGCTCTCATAGGAGAACTCCCAGAGATATTCGGCGCCGCCGCGGATGCCGATCTGGATGACACGCTCCGGGTCCAGCACGCCGTCGAGCACGGCCTGCCGGAACGGGCCGCCATGGTGGAACTTCGAGCCCTCATAGGGGCCCGACGTGTCGCAATGGGCGTCGATATGGACCATGCCGACCGGCCGCTTCGCGCCGACCGCCTTGAGGATCGAATAGGTGATCGAATGGTCGCCGCCGACGGCGAGCGGCGAGACACCCGCTTCGACGATGGTGCGGAAGGTCGCCTCGATATCCTCGTGGCAGCTTTCCAGCGAATAGCGCGAGCGGAAGGGCACGTCGCCGATATCGGCCACCTTGAGCATGCCCAGCGGCGCGGTGCCCATGACATGGTCCATCGGCCCGATGCGCTCGATGGCACGCACCGCGCGGGGGCCGAGCCGCGTGCCGGCGCGATTGGTGACGCCGAGATCCATGGGCAGGCCGATGATCGCGACGTCGAGGCCGCCGAGCCCCGGGGCGGCCAGGGCATCCGGACGATAGGGCGCACTGAGGAAGGTCGCGACGTCCGAGAACGGCCATTTGCGCCTGTCGCCCTTGAACTGGTCGGCGGCGACCCTGGCGAAATGCGGGTCGTGGATGTCGGCACCGCTGGCGTCGGCATAGCGCGCCCGGAGTTTCGCGAGCTTGTCCTGGTCCATGATGCCCCCCTTGCGGCCAATCAGGCCAGCCGATTTTCCAGCAGCGTGACGGAGCCGCCCTGATAATCGGCCGAGCGATAGCGTTTGTAGCCGAGCTTGGCGGCGACCCGGAAGGAGGCATCGTGCGCGGGGTCGATCATGCAGACGCAGCGCCGCTCGCCATGCGCCGCGGCAAACCAGCCTTGCGCCGCCCGCGCAGCCTCGGTTGCATAGCCCCTGCCCTGGGCCTCGGCGGCGAGAATCCAGCCGATTTCGGGCGCGGCGTCGAAATCGGGCCCGAGGCCCCGGCGGCCGTAGAACAGCCCGACCTCGCCGATGACGGCGCCGCCAGTCTTCTCCTGAACCATGAACAGGCCATGCCCGAACAGCGACCAGTGGCCGGCGATGCGCAGAAGACGCTGCCAGGCTTCCTCGCGATCGAGCGTGCGCCCTCCGACGAAACGCACCACGGCGGGGTCGCTGCGCCACGCATGGAGCGCGTCGAGATCGTCGGCTTGGGGTGGGCGCAGGCGCAGGCGTTCGGTGTCCAGCATCGGCTGCATTAACCACCTCCGGGGTCGCTCGGCCAAGGGGGCACACGACCTAGCCGAAAGTTGAATGCGACCAGCCCGAAAACGCTCGCGAAGCCCAGCGCCTTCCTCTAGAAAGCCTAGCAAGTCCCAATGCTTGGCGAGGGCGGATGAACCGCCTCCCACCCATCACGACACTCGGCCCGCCGAGTCACAATCGAGGAGATGTCCCGAGATGAAGCGCCGTCAGTTTATCCAGACCGCCACCGCCGGCGCCGCCGCCGCGGCGATTGCCTCCCCGGCTGTCGCCCAGTCGGCCCCCGAGGTGAAATGGCGTCTGGCCTCCTCCTTCCCGAAGTCGCTCGACACGATCTATGGCGGCGCCGAGGTCATGGCCAAGATGGTCTCCGACCTGACCGACGGGAAGTTCCAGATCCAGGTCTTCGCGGCCGGTGAAATCGTCCCGGCGCTGCAGGCGGCCGACGCCGTGACCAACGGCACCGTCGAGATGTGCCACACCGTCTCGTATTATTATGTCGGCAAGGACCCGACCTTCGCGGTGGCGGCGTCGGTGCCGTTCGGCCTGAATGCGCGCGGCCAGAACGCCTGGCTCTTCCAGGGCGGCGGCAACGACCTGTTCAACGAATTCTACAAGAAGTTCAACATCCACGGCATGCCCTGCGGCAACACCGGCGCGCAGATGGGCGGCTGGTTCCGCAAGGAGATCAAGACGCCGGCCGACCTTCAGGGCCTGAAGATGCGCATCGGCGGCATCGCCGGCCAAGTGCTGGCCAAGCTCGGCGTCGTGCCGCAGCAGATCGGCGGCGGCGACATCTACCCGGCGCTCGAGAAGGGCACCATCGACGGCGCCGAGTGGGTCGGACCCTATGACGACGAGAAGCTCGGCTTCTCCAAGGTCGCGCCGTTCTACTACTATCCCGGCTTCTGGGAGGGTGGCCCGACCGTCCACGCCTTCGTCAATCTGGAGAAGTGGAACGCGCTGCCGAAGGCCTATCAGGCCGCGCTCACCGCCGCCTGCACCTACGCCAACACCCAGATGGCGGCCCGCTACGACATGCAGAACCCGGCGGCGCTGAAGCGCCTGGTCGGCGCCGGCACCCAGCTGCGTCCGTTCTCGCAGGAAATCCTCGAGGCCTGCCTCAAGGCTTCGAACGAGCTCTACAGCGAGATCTCGGCGAAGAACCCCGAGTTCAAGAAGGCGATCGACTCGATGGCCGCCTTCCGCGGCGACCAGTATCTCTGGTGGCAGGTGGCGGAGCTCAGCTTCGACGTCTTCCAGGTGCGCTCGCGCGCCCGCTGAACCCGCTGCGAGGACGCGGGCTTCGCGTCCATCCCGCGATGCTGCTCGAAAGCCCGGCTTCGGCCGGGCTTTCTGCGTTTGGGCCCCGGAAACATCAGCGCCCGGCCCCGATGCGCGCTGAATGCGGCGCGAAGACCTTCCGCTGCGGCATTCATGATCTAGACGCATGCAATGCATGCATTTTTTGCTTGCGTTGGCGCGCAGACCTGTTTTTCTGACGTGATCGTGATGACCTGGACAGCAGGCGCGCGAAAACGCTCCAGGGGAGGAGAAAAAGTATGAAGCGTCGTCAATTCATAAAGGTCGCCGGAGCCGGTGCCGCTGCGGGCGCGATCGCGAGCCCCGCCATCGCGCAGGCCATGCCAGAGGTCCGGTGGCGGGTGACCTCATCCTTCCCCAAGTCGCTCGACACGATCTATGGCGCGTCCGAGGTGTTGTCGAAGGCCGTTTCGGAGGCCACAGACGGCAAGTTCCAGATCCAGGTCTTCGCCGCCGGCGAAATCGTTCCGGGCCTTCAGGCTGCCGACGCCGTGACCAACGGCACCGTCGAGATGTGCCACACCGCGTCCTATTACTATGTCGGCAAGGATCCGACCTTCGCCTTCGGCACCGCGGTTCCGTTCGGCCTGAACGCCCGCCAGCAGAACGCCTGGTTCTATCATGGCGGCGGCAACGAGCTGCTCAACGAGTTCTACAAGAAGCACAACATCTACGCGCTGCCCGGCGGCAATACCGGCTGCCAGATGGGCGGCTGGTTCCGCAAGGAGATCAAGACCGTCGCTGACCTGCAGGGCGTCAAGATGCGCATCGGCGGCTTCGCCGGACAGGTCCTGTCCAAGCTCGGCGTCGTGCCGCAGCAGATCGCCGGCGGCGACATCTATCCGGCGCTGGAAAAGGGCACGATCGACGCGGCCGAGTGGGTCGGCCCCGCCGATGACGAGAAGCTCGGGTTCAACAAGGTCGCGCCGTTCTACTACTATCCCGGCTGGTGGGAGGGCGGTGCCTCGCTGCACTTCTTCCTCAACACGGCGAAGTGGGAAGCGCTGCCGAAGGTCTACAAGTCCGTGCTGACCACGGCCGCGGGCCTCGCCAATGTCGACATGCTGGCCAAATACGACGCCCGCAACCCCGCCGCTCTGAAGCGGCTCGTCGGCGCCGGCGCGCAGTTGCGGCCGTTCTCGCAGGAGATCCTCGAGGCCTGCCTGAAGGCGTCGAAGGAGGTCTATGCCGAGACCTCGGCCAAGAACGCCGATTTCAAGAAGGTCTATGACGCGATGGCGGCCTTCCGGAACGACGAATATCTCTGGTTCCAGATCGCCGAATACACCTTCGACAATTTCATGATCCGCGCGCGCGCGGCCAATCAGCTCTGACAAGGAGCGACCGGCCGCATCGCGGCCCAACTACCCCCACACCCCGGCCGCGAGGCCGGGGTTTTCGGTTCGGCCGCCCTGTCCTAGGATCGGTCCGCCACATCTGCGCCGCCTTGTTCGGCCAGGGTCGCGCCGGGTCATGATCGGACAGTCTTCCATGCTGCGCATCGCCAGTTCCGCCTTCGCCCTCCTGCTGGTCGTGACCGGCGCGCAAGCCCAGTCGATCGGCGAACCCATTCCGGGCCGTGGAGCCGGAAAGGAGCGCGCGAAACCCGCTCGCGCCGATGCACAGCCGATGCGGCCCTGCCCCGAATACGGTCCGGGCTTCGTCAGGGTGGACGGGTCGTCCTTCTGCTTTCGTGCCGGCGGTTCGGTCCGCGTTGATTTCGGCAAGAGCTCGCGCAGCGGCTACGGCAGCTCGACCGGGGCGCTGGTCCAGTTCGAAGGCCGTGGCCCCTCGAGCTTCGGCGAGGTCCGCACCGTCGTCCGGATGCGCGGACAGGTCGATCGCGGGCTCGATTCAGGCTCCTACATCTATCGCTGACGGCTGGCGGCGGCTCAGCCGACCAGGCGCGCCACCTCCTCTCGCAGCACTGGAACGAGTTCAGCCTCGAACCAGGGATTGCGCCTGAGCCAGGCGTTGTTGCGCCAGGACGGGTGGGGCAGCGGCAGGATGCGCGGCCGGTCCGGACGGGCCCAGATCGTGCGCCAATCCGCCACCGTCTCCGACAGGGTGCCCCCCGCCACCTCGCGCAGATGCCAGAGCTGCGCATAGCGCCCGATCGCGAGAACGAGTTCCACCGCCGGCAGCGCCGCGAAGACGCGCTCCCTCCACACCGGCGCGCATTCGGACCGCGGCGGCCGATCGCCGCCTTTGGCGTCCAGCCCCGGAAAACAATGCCCCATCGGCACGATCGCGACCTTGGCAGCATCGTAGAAGCGGCTCTCGTCGAGGCCGAGCCAGCCGCGCAGCCGCACGCCCGAGGGATCGGTGAAGGGCTGGCCGCTGGCATGGACGCGCGTGCCGGGCGCCTGTCCGGCGATGCACAGCCGCGCCGTCGCCGAGGCCTGAATGACCGGACGCGGCTCGTGCGGCAGCGGCCGCCCGCGCAAGGGCGCGTCGCGGCAGATGCGGCAGGCCCTCAGTTCCGCCAGCAGCGCCTCGAGCCCGTCGTCTCCCGTCATCGTCGGGCCAATTGCCTGCGACCGGGAGCCTGCGACAACAGCCCGTCGCAGGTCCAGGTCGCGGGCGTCCCGCTCCAGCCTTGGGTATCCCCGGCGTCGACCGTCGCCATGGCGTTGATCTGGCCGCTCGGTCGATTGCGCAGGACATAGAGCGCCCCGCTGCGCTCGACCGTGAAGCAGTAGGTGCGGCGCTTTTCCTGCGGTCCATAATAGTAGCAGACGGCGTCTGCCGTGGTGGTCCAGCAGGCGTCGGTGTTGGGAACGCCGCGGTTGTGGCCGGAGGCGCGGCCATCGGGATGGTGATGCTCGCTGAAGGGGCGGTTGGTCCCGGCGTAGCGCCCGGCGACGGTGTTGCCCTCGAAAGCGCGGCGGATCGCCTCGCCGTCGAGCCGCTCGGCGCCGCCAGCATGGCCCGGGAGCGCCATCACCGCGACGAGGACGGTCACCGCGGCCGGCAGCCGCATCAGCGCGCCGCCAGACGCCGCCGCGTCATCGGGATCGCGGGCGCCTTGGAGATGAGGCCATCGCAATACCAGGGCTCGCCATGGTCGCCGTGCTTGCGGGGATTGCCGAGCTCGACGGAGGCCAGCGCGTTGATCTGGCCGTTTCCGGCATTGCGCAGGATGTAGAGATCCCGGTTCAGCTCGACGGTGAAGCAATGCACCGTCCGGTCGGTCTGCGGGCCGTAATAGTAGCAAACCTGGTCGGCGCGCGTCGTCCAGCAGGCGTCGCGGTTGGGTTGCCAGCCATTATGGCCGAGCGCCCGGCCATCGGGGTCGTGGAACTCGGTGAAGAAGCCGCCATTGGTGTAGCGGCCGCTGACGGTGTTGCCCTCGAAGGCCCGGCGGATCGCCTGTCCGTCGAGACGCTCCACCGCCGCTGCGGGCAGCGGCAGTGCGACCAGAACCCCGAGCAGGAGCAACGCTAAGCGCATCACGCCTTCCAGCTCGGCCGCGCCGTCAGTTCCGCGTGCCAGCGCCGGATCTGGACAAACTCCTCCGGCAGCGGAATGCGGGAGGGCTTCATGAAGTCGATCGCGATGCCGGCGGTGATGTCGGCCACGGTGAGGTCCTCGCCGCAGAGAAAGCGGCTGCCCGCGAGTTGCAGTTCGAGCAGCCAGAGATGGTCGTCGATCTGCTCGCGATTGGCCTCCGCCCATTCCGGCACCTGCGTCTCGAGCTCGGCCATCGAGGGGTGCGAATGGCGAAACACCGCGGCCACCGCGGCGAAGAGGCCGAGTTCGATGCGCCGGTTCCACATCTCGACGAGGGCCTGCTCGCGGGCGTCGCGGCCAAACAGCGGCGGCTGCGGGTGAAGGCTCTCGATATAGCGGCAGATGGCGATGGTTTCGGCCAGCGCGGTGCCGTCGTCGAGCACCAGCACAGGCAGGCGCTGCGACGGATTGAGCTTCGTGAAGGCCTCGCTCTTGTGTTCCCGCTTGCCGATGTCGACCGGGACGAGTTCGGGCAGCGGGACGCCCTTCTCGGCAAAGAAAATCCGCACCCGCCGCGGATTGGGCGCCCGCCCACCGTCATAGAGCTTCATCGAGATCCTCTCCCCGTCGCCGCGCGACCCGACCATGCCGCAGGGCGGATGGTCAATCCTTTCAAGGCGTTTCGTGATGGTTGTGTGGCAGCGGCGCCCCGCATCAGCGGGCGTGTCTGCGCCGCCAGGTCTCCGGCGGCTCGAACCGAAACGCCCAGATGCCGCGGCCGGCGGCCTTTGCCTGCGCCTCCTCGCTGCGATAGCCGCCATAGGCGACCGCATGCCCCTCCCGCACCAGCGTCGCATTGATGTCGGTCTCGCCCTGCCGGCAGCGGGCGAGACCGCGGCCGTAGCGGTCGATCTTGCCGATCTCGCAGGTGACGAGCCCGCGCGCCAGCAGCGCCTCCAGCGCGCGACGCGAGGCCCGCCCGCAATCGACCTCCCGCCCGCCGGCATCGCTGCATCTCTGGCGCATCTCCGGCGCGTCCAAGCCCTCGAGCCGCAACTCCTCGCCCAGCAGGCGCAGGGAATCGCCGTCGATGGCGCGGGCCACGCCGACCAGCGTGCGAGCGGGGCCGAGGCGGTATTGCAGAACCGCGCCGGCGATCGCCAGGAGCCCGAGGATCCCGAGCGCCACGACGATGTCGACAGGGCGCCCGACGCGCCGCCACCCGAGGGGTCCGTTCCTCCACCGTGTGAATCCGAAGCGCGTCATCAGGAAGAGCTTAACGATTTGCCGACCATGATGGCAGGCCCGTCGCGCAGACCGCGCGCAGGAAGAGGACCCGCGTCGCGCCATCATGCCGGAAGTGACAGCCGAACAGGTGCAGCGCGGGCGCGGGCCGGACCCGACGGCCGTCGCACGCCGCAAGCTCGTCACGCGCGAGGTCAAGTCGGTGCGCGAGCGGCTGACCTCCTCGACCGGCCTGGAACGCGCCTTCGACAACGAACTGCTGCGGGTTTTCGCCGAATACCGGATGAACGGCTCGGTCGGCACGCTGATCCTGGCTCTTGCGGTGGCCGCCGCCGCCTGCCTCTGGGTGCCCATCGAGCGGGTCACGCCCTGGGTCGGCACGGTGCTGCTGGCGACGATGGTCATCGTCGTCCTCAGCCGACGCTTCCTGGCGCAGCCGGCGGCCGAGGTGCCGATCCGGCCCTGGCGGCGGGGCTTCGCGCTGGCGGAGGGCTTCCACGGCATCAGCTGGGCGATGATGCTGCTCGTCTTCGCGCAGGTCGATGCGCCCGGCGCGAAGGTCTTCGTCACGACGACGCTGCTGATCGTCAGCGCGCTGACCGTGATGCTCGCCGCCTCCATCCCCATGGCGGTCTATGCCGGCATCGTGCCGATTATGATCGGCATTGCCGCCTATTTCTGGGGCCGCACCGACATGGACAGCCTGACGACGGCCGTCATGGCGGCGGCGGCGCAGCTGTTCTTCGTCTTTCTGGCCAACCGCCTCTATGTCAGTTCGGTCTCGACCATCGCCTTCCGCGCCGAGAAGGACGCGCTGATCGCGGAGCTGGAAACGGCCAACGCCAATTCCGACGAGGCGCGGCGCAAGGCGGAAGAAGCCAATCTCGCCAAATCGCGCTTCCTGGCGACGATGAGCCACGAGCTGCGCACCCCGCTCAACGCGATCCTGGGCTTTTCCGAGGTGATGAAGAACGAGGTCTTCGGCGCGCATGCCAATGCCGCCTACAAGGAGTATTCGGGCGACATCCACGGCTCCGGCCAGCATCTGCTGGAGCTGATCAACGAAATCCTCGACCTCTCGCGCATCGAAGCCGGCAAATACGAGCTGCATGAGGAGGCGCTCTCGCTCGCCGACATCGCCGAGGACTGCCGGCACATGCTCAACCTGCGCGCCAAGGCCAAGAGCCAGACGATCCGCGAGGCCTTCGAGCCCGATCTGCCGAGGGTCTGGGCCGATGAGCGCGCCATCCGCCAGGTCGTCCTCAACATCCTCTCGAACGCGATCAAGTTCACGCCGCCCGGCGGCGAGATCACCATCAAGGTCGGCTGGACCGCCAATGGCGGGCAGTATGTCTCGATCGCCGACACCGGCCCCGGCATTCCCGAGGACGAGATCCCGATCGTGCTGCAGACCTTCGGGCGCGGCTCGCTGGCGATCAAGACGGCCGAGCAGGGCTCGGGCCTGGGCCTGCCGATCGTCAAGGGGCTCATCGACCTGCATGGCGGCGGCTTCAGCCTGAAATCCAAGCCGCGCGCCGGCACGGAGGTGACGATCACCCTGCCCCCGGTGCGCGTGATGGACACGCTCGCCGCCCTGCCCGAACCGGAGACGCGCGCCGCGTGACCGCCGCCCGAATCGTGCCACAGCTTTCGCCGACACGCCTTATCGCCCTGTCCCCACGCTCCCCGCTTTCTCCTCCCTCTCGGACTCTTCGATCATGAACCGGAAAACGCGCGTCGCGGTGCTCTATGGCGGAAAGTCGGGCGAGCACGAGGTCTCGCTGAAATCGGCGGCGTCCGTGCTGCGCTATCTCGATCGCGAGCGCTTCGAGCCGGTGCCGGTCAGCATCGACAAGGAGGGCCGCTGGCAGTGCCATGATCTGCGCCGGATCGAGGCCGCCAACACCGAGAGCCTGCCGATTCCCGCCGAATCGCCGGCAATCCGCCTTGAAGCGCAAGGCGATGGGCGCACCGCGATCCTGCCGAGCGACGCCGATGCCGCCGCGATCGCGCCGGTGGACGTCGTCTTCCCGGTGATCCATGGCCCGCTCTGCGAGGACGGGTCGCTGCAGGGCCTGCTCGAACTGGCGGGCGCGGCCTATGTCGGCTCGGGTGTTCTCGGCTCGGCGGTCTCGATGCACAAGGACATCGCCAAGCGGCTGGCGGCGCTGGCGGGCCTGCCCGTCGCGCCCTATTTCGCGGTCGCGCGCCGCGACTATCGCCGGGACCCTGCCGCCGCCACGGAAGCTGCCCGCGCCGGGCTGACGCTGCCGGTCTTCGTCAAGCCCTGCAATATGGGCTCCAGCGTCGGCGTCCACAAAGTGAAGCGCTGGGAGGATCTCGACGCCGCGCTGGCTGACGCCTTCGAATACGATCTCAAGGTGCTGATCGAGCAGGGCATCGACGCCCGCGAGATCGAGGTGGCCGTTCTCGACGGCGAACCGCCGGTGGCGAGCGTCGCCAGCGAGCTCAATGCCGGCCCGCAACACGAATTCTACTCCTACGAGGCGAAATACATCGACCAGGACGGCGCGAGCGTCGACCTGCCGGCGAAGCTCGACGAGGCGCAGATGGCGCGCGTCCGTCAGCTCGCGATCGACGCCTTCGTCGCGCTCGACTGCAACGGTCTGGCGCGCGTCGACTTCTTCCTCGACCGCCAGAGCGGAGCCTTCTACTTCAACGAGATCAACACGCTGCCGGGGTTCACCGCGATCAGCATGTATCCGAAGATGATGGAAGCGTCGGGTATGCCCTACCCCGCCCTGCTGACCCGGCTGGTCGAGCTGGCGCAGGAGCGCCATGCGGAGCGGGCGGGGCTGAAGACGAGCTACGAGGCCTGATCTTTTCCCGCCACGCCCGCCTGCGCGAAGGTCGCCATGCCGTTGTGGATGGCGGCCGCCGCCTTGACGAGGCTGGCGGCGAGCGCGGCGCCCGAGCCTTCGCCCAGCCGCATGTCGAGCGCCAGCAGCGGCGCCTTCCCGAGCGTCGCCAGCACCTGCGCATGGGCGCCCTCGGCCGAGAGATGGCCGGCGATGCAGTGGTCGATCGCGGAGGGTTCGATCGCATGCAGGATCGCGGCGGCGGCCGTCACCACATAGCCGTCGAGGATCACCGGGATCCGCTGCGAGCGGGCGGCGATGATGGCGCCGCAGATCGCCGCGACCTCGCGCCCGCCGAGCCGGCGCAGCACCTCCAGCGGGTCCTTGAGATGGGCGCGGTGCAGCGCGATGCCGGCCTCGACGGCGGCGATCTTGCGCTTCAGGCCGTCATCGTCCAGCCCCGTGCCGCGGCCGCACCAGAAGGCGGCGTCGCCGCCATAGAGCGCGGCATAGATCGCCGCCGCCGAGGTGGTGTTGCCGATGCCCATCTCGCCGAGGCACAAAAGATCCGTGCCGCCGACCAGCGCCTCCATGCCGAAGGCCATGGTGGCGACGCAGGCGCGCTCGTCGAGCGCGTCGGTTTGCGTGAAGTCGCCCGTCGGCAGGTCGAGCGCGAGGTCGAAGACCTTGAAGCCGAGATCGAAGGCGGCGCAGATCTGGTTGATCGCCGCCCCGCCGGCCGCGAAATTCTCCAGCATCTGGCGCGTCACCGCCTGCGGAAAGGCCGAGACGCCCTGCGCCACCACGCCGTGATTGCCGGCGAAGACGCAGACCAGCGGGCGGTCGACAGAAGGCTTGCCCTTGCCCTGCCAGGCGGCGAGCCATTCGGCGATCTCCTCCATGCGGCCGAGGCTGCCGGCGGGCTTGGTAAGGTCCTTGTCGCGGGCGCGCACCATGTTGGCGGCCGCCATATCGGGGCCGGGCATCGCGGCGATCAGCTCGCGGATGTCGTCGAAGGGCAATCCAGAAACGGCCATGGTGGACTCTGTGGCTAAGGACGGGCGGCGGCGCTTCGGCGATGGCCCCGCGGTTGCCGCTGCTGCTATAGGCTGCGGCGGATGAAGACAATCGAGGACAGGGACGCCGCGCCGCCGCAGTCCGCGCCCATGCCGCCGGCGGACGCCGAGCCGGCGTGGCCGGGTTGGATCCTCGCGACCGCGATCTGCATCCGCTTCTATTCGCGCCTGCCGGTCCCGGCCCTGCCCGGCGAGGCGGATCCCCATGCCGCACCCGATTTCCGCACCGTCCCGCGCGCCCTGCCCTTCGCGGCGCTGATCATCGCCCTGCCGGCGGCTCTCGTCCTGGCCGCAGCGGGCGCCGCCGGGCTCGGCGGGCTGCTCTCAGCCGCGCTCGCCGTCGCGATGCTGGCGGTGACGACGGGCGCGCTGCACGAGGACGGGCTCGCCGACAGCGCCGACGGGCTTTTTGGGGGGCGAACGGCCGAACGCCGGCTCGAGATCATGAAGGACAGCCGGCTGGGCAGCTATGGCGCGCTGGCGATGGCGCTGGCGCTGCTGCTGCGCGTTTTCGCGCTGGCGCTCATCCTCGACCGGGCCGGGCCTCTGGCGGCGGGTGGTGCGTTCGTCGCCGTGGCCGTGCTGTCGCGCCTGTCGGGCCTGCATCTGCTGGCAGGGATGGCGCCGGCCCGCCCCGTGGGGGCCTCGGCGTCGGTTGGGCGGCCGAGTCTGCCGACGGCGTGGCTGGCCTCCGGCATCGGCCTTCTGCTCGCGGGAGGGCTCGCGCTCACCTGTCGGCTGCCGCTCGCGGGGCTGGGACTCGGGCTCGCGCTGGTCGCCCTCAACGCGCTTCTCGTCAGGCGCCTCTGCCGCCGGCTGATCGGCGGCCAGACCGGCGATGTCGCGGGGGCGACGCAGCAGCTCGACGAGATCGCGCTTTATCTGGGCTTCGCGCTGATGCTTGGAGCGGGTCGATGAGCGCCATCGCGACGCCCTGCATCAGAGTTTGCGTCATTAACCCGGTCAACCGGCTCTGCGAAGGCTGCCGCCGGACGCTCGCCGAGATCGCGGGCTGGCAGAGGCTGAGCGAGGCGGAGCGCCTGGCCGTGATGGCGACGCTGACGGAGCGTGGCACGACGAGACAAAGCGCCGCTACGACCAGTCGACGGCAAGGGGATGGCGGACCAGAGCGCGATCGGCCGTCAGAAGCCTGAGACCTTCCGCGCCGCACTGCGCCAGCAGCAGGCGATCGAAGGGATCACGCGTCACGGGCTCCGGATCGAGCTGCGACAGGACATGCTGCGCCATGATCACGATCAACTCGATCCCGAGCAACCGCGCAAGTCCCGGCAGTTCGGACAGCCCAACGGGCAGATCGAGCTTTCCGAGCCGCCGCTTGATCGCGATCTCCCAGAGCGACGCGATGCTGAGACTCAGCTCGGCGTCCGGCTGGCGGGCCAGCCATCGCGTCAAGGGACGGAACCCCGACAATTGCGGCTCGATCAGGGCAAGAAAGACATGCGTGTCGAGCAGAAGCCTCATCGTCCGGGTGGCAATGGCTGCAGCAGGAAATCTTCCGCCAGCGGCTCATCGAAGTCGTCGGCGATCGAGGTCACGATACGGTCGATCCCGCGCTCCTTCTTGAAGACATCCAGCGCCGCCAGATTCAGCCGGGGCCGCGCGCGATGCGGTACGAGATCGAGGATCGGACGACCGTCGCGCGTGACGACGATCGTCTAGCCTGCCTCGACGGCGTTCGCGAGTTCGGCGAGGCGATCCTTCATCTCAGCCAGCGACACGTTCTTCATCCCGCCAGCTTGATCACTGTCCGGGCGGAAGTCCAGACGCCCTCACCCCGGTGTCGGCCCGCGGCCGGCCCGTGATCACGACGCGTCGTCAGAGACCGTCACACCACCAGCGTCCAGATGAAGCGGGCCGCGACGAGCAGCAGGAACAGGCCGAAGACGACCTCGAGCTTGCGCTTCGAGAGCCGGTGCGCGAGGCGCGCGCCGATCGGCGCCGTCCAGATCGAAGTCGGGATGAACAGGATGAAGCCGATCAGCGAGACATAGCCGAGCGAGAGCGGCGGCAGCACGTCCATCTTCGGCCAGCCCGCATAGATGAAGCCGAGCGCGCCGGGGATCGAGATCAGCACGCCGAGCCCCGAGGAGGTCGCGACCGCCTGGTGAATCGGGCGGCCATAGAAGGTCATGAACAGGCTGGAGAGCTGGCCACCGCCGATGCCCATCAGCGCCGAGAGCACGCCGATGACGGCCCCATAGATGTTCATCAGGATCTTGCCGGGCATCTGCGTGCCGAGTTGCCAACGGTCCGAGGCGAAGAGCAGGCGCAGTGCGCTGAAGATGGCGACGATGACGAAAATGATCTTGAACAGGTCTGCGGGCGCGAAGCGGGCGATGTAGCTGCCGACGATGACGCCGAGCACCACGGGGACCGCCCAGATCTTCAGGATCGACATGTCGACCATGCCTTTGGCGCGATGGGCGTTGAAGGAGCGGATCGAGGTCGGGATGATCACCGCCAGCGAGGTGCCGACGCAGAGCGGCATGCGGACATCCTCGGGCACGCCGATCACGCGGAAGACCTCGTAGAGGATCGGCACGATGACCGCGCCGCCGCCGACGCCGAAGACGCCCGCGAGCAGGCCGGTGACGGCGCCCGCCGCGACCAGCGAGACGGCGAGGAAGACGAGGTCGCCGACGGGAATTCCAGCAAGCATGACAGCATTCCGACAGGAGGGGAGGCTGCTGTGGGGGATTTCCGGCGCCGGAGCAAGCACGGCAGGGCGGGGTCGATATGCAGCGGTGATCCGACAGCGGGGCCCGGCCCTGCCCTGCGCCCAGCAAGACGGATGCCGCGGAGAGCCTCCGCGCATGCTCGTCTTGCGCAGCAGTCCCCATGCCGGCGCCGCTCGACCGCGGCCCGTCCCGCTGATGATCTGCGGGTCGCCCGCCCCTCGCGGGCGAACCCCTTCAAAGGAGACTGTCGAGACGAGATCAAGGCCGGCACCAGGCCGGACCACAACCATCATCTGGGAGGATAAAGCGATGACAGACCCTACTGTTCACGACCACGATCCCATCGAGACGCAAGCGGCGACCCTGTCGCGGCGTCGCCTGATCCACGCCGCAGGCCTCGGAGCGCTCGCCGCCGCCACTGGGCCGGCCTTCGCCCAATCCAGCGCGAACCGGCCGTCCCCACCCACCACCATCACCACGCCGCCCCGCGACTTCAGCCGCCAGGGCGCCCCGACGACCTATTTCTGGGACCCGGACGTGATCGCCGTCGATCCGGCCTTCAATGGGCTGGCCCAGCCCAACGCCGCGATCCAGCGGATCTGGACCGGCGGCCTGTGGGTCGAGGGACCGGCCTGGAACGCCCAGGGCCGGTACCTCGTCTGGAGCGACATCCCGCGCAACCGCCAGATGCGCTGGATCGAGGATGACGGCCATGTCAGCGTCTTCCGCGCGCCTTCCGGCAACAGCAACGGCAGCAGCTTCGATTTCCAGGGCCGGCAGCTCTCCTGCGAGCATCTCAACCGCCGCGTCGTGCGCTACGAGCTCGACGGCTCGGCGACGGTGCTCGCCGACTCGTTCGACGGCAAGAAGCTGAACTCGCCCAACGACATCGTGGCCCACCCGGATGGCAGCTACTGGTTCACCGACCCGCCCTATGGCGGCCAGCTCTATGAGGGCGCGCCTGACGCTCCCGGCGGGCCGAGCAACGCCAATGGCAAGATCAATCCCCGCCTCGGCCAGCCGCCGGGCATCGGGCTTGCCAAGCGCGAGCTGCCGACCAACACCTACCGCATCGACCCGAGCGGGCGCGTCGAGCTCGTCGCGCCGGAGTCGCAGGTGCCGGACCCCAACGGCCTGTGCTTCTCGCCCGACTTCAAGCGGCTCTACATCGCCTCGACCGGCAAGGGACCGGGCGATACCGGGCCGGGCGGCAAGGGCGACATCCATGTCTTCGATGTCGGCGCCGACAACAAGCTCAGCAATGGCCGCGTCTTCTCGGACTGCATGATCGAGGGCGTACATTGCGGGCCCGACGGCTTACGCTGCGATGTCGAGGGCAATCTCTGGGCCTCTTCGAATGCCGGGCGCAATGTCGGCTATAGCGGGGTCACCATCTTCAACCCCGCCGGCAAGCTGATCGGTCGCATCCGCCTGCCGGAGGTCTGCGGCAATATCTGCTTTGGCGGGCCGAAGCGGAACCGGCTGTTCATGGCGGCGAGCCAGTCGATCTACGCGCTCTATCTGGGCACGCAGGGCGCCGGGCCGGGCTGAACGGGCCTTGCGCTGAGCCGTCATTGCGAGCGCAGCGAAGCAATCCAGCCCGTCGGTTTCGGCGACTCCTGGATTGCTTCGTCACTGCGTTCCTCGCAATGACGGGCTCTGACCGTCAGACGAAGAGCGCCTCCAGCTTGGCGAGCGAGCCGGTCCAGCCATGGGTGTGGCCCTTGACCGCCTGCTCGTCGAAGAGCTGCTCGTGCAGCAGGGTCAGGATCGTGCCCGCGCCATCAGGCTTGAAGGTCACGGTGACCTGCGAGACGCGCTCGGGTGTCGTGATCCAGGACCAGGAGAAGACCAGTTTCTCGTTCGCGACGACCTCGTAATAGGTGCCGGAGACCTCGTGGCGCTCACCGGTATTCTCCAGCATCACCGCGCGAAAACCGCCCCCGACGCGGGCATCGACCGAGACCTCCTGCGTCACGACGTTTTCCGGTCCGAACCACTGCATCAACAGCTTCGGATCGGTCCAGGCCTCGAAGACCTCGGCCGGGGTGGCGTTGAGCCGGCGCTTGATCGTCAGGCTCGGCGTGGTCGCAACGCGCTCATTCATGGCCCATCCTCTCCCGGGGCAGTGGTCACTCGGCCTCGGTGGGGGCCTTGCGGCGCGCCTCCAGCATCGCCTCCAGCGCGTCGAGGCGCTGCGTCCAGAACCTCTGATAGCGAGCGAGCCAGCCCATGGCCTCCTCCATCGGGTCGGCATTGAGGCGGCAGGAGACGGTACGGCCCGTCTTCGTCCGCGTGATCAGCCCGGCATCCGACAGCACGTCGAGATGCTTCATCACCGCCGGCAGCGACATCGTGAAAGGCCGCGCCAGTTCGCTGACCGAGACCGCCTCTTCGCCTTCGAGACGCGCGAGCATGGCCCTGCGGGTCGGGTCCGACAGAGCCGCGAAGGTCCGATCCAGCTGCGAGGATTCCAACTTAACCATTGCGTTAAGTTACCTTGGGGCGGCCGGGTGCGTCAACAGCGACGGGCGCGTCAATCCGACACGCCCTCGCGGCCGCCGACGGCCATGCAGGTGGCGGTCAGCACGGCGCAGAGCTTCTCGGCTCCGTCCCGGACCGCAAAGACCTCCGCGAGGGCCAGCGTCAGCGTCCGCCCCGCCTTGACCACCCGGCCCCGCGCGATGAGCCTTTCGCCGGCAGCGGGAGCCAAGAGGTTGATCTTGAACTCGGCCGTCAGGACACCCACTCCCGCCGGCATCCGCGTCAGCGCCGCATAGCCGCAGGCGGAATCGGCGATGGCCGCCACCGCACCGGCATGGACGAAGCCGTGCTGCTGCGAGACCTGCGGCCCGACCGGCAGTTCGATCTCGACCTCGCCGGGGGCCACGCGCAAGAGGCGCGCACCCAGCGTCGTCATGAAGCCCTGCTTGTCGAAGCTCTCGGCGACGCGGCGGGCGATCTCGGTGTCGGAAGGAGCCTCGGCCATCGTCATGCCTCCTCAGGCGGCGCGGATGGCGTCGTGCCGCGAAACATGGGCGACCGCCGCGCGCAGATCCGCGAGGCCCGCACCGGCCGCGACGCAATGCTCGGCGAGATGACGGCGGAACTGGCGCGCGCCGGGACGACCGGGGAACAGCCCGACGAGATGGCGCGTGAAGGCATGCAGCCGCCCGCCGGCCTCGAGATAACGCGCGAGATGTGGCTCCAGCGCCTCCAGCATGGCGAAGGCGTCCGCCACCGGCGCATCCTCGCCGAAGAGCAGTGGATCGACCCGCAGCAGGATCTCCGGATTCTGATAGGCCTCGCGCCCGATCATGACGCCATCGAGATGCGCCAGATGCCCGGCCCATTCCTCCGGGGCGCGGATGCCGCCATTGATCGCGACCGGCAGCGCGGGATGGGCCGCCTTCAGCCGGTAGGCGCGGTCGTAATCGAGCGGCGGAATCTCGCGGTTTTCCTTCGGCGAGAGGCCCTGCAGCCAGGCCTTGCGGGCATGGACGATCAGCGCATCGACGCCCGCCGCCGTCACGGCTAGCGTCAGCGCGTCGAGGGCCGCTTCCGGGTCCTGGTCGTCGACGCCGATGCGGCATTTCACCGTGACGGGAATCGCGACCGCCGCCTTCATCGCCGCGACGCAGTCGCCGACGAGCGCCGGCTCGCGCATCAGGCAGGCGCCGAAGGCGCCGCCCTGGACGCGGTCGGAGGGGCAGCCACAGTTCAGGTTGATCTCGTCATAGCCGAAATCGGCGCCGATCCGGGCCGCCTGCGCCAAAAGCGCGGGGTCGTTGCCGCCGAGCTGCAGCGCGACCGGATGTTCGACCGCGTCGAAACCGATCAGCCGCTGGCGGTCCCCCCGGATCACGGCCTGCGCCGTCACCATCTCCGTGTAGAGCCGCGCCCGGCGCGACATCAGGCGGTGGATGACGCGGCAATGCCGGTCGGTCCAGTCCATCATCGGCGCGACGGAAAAGCGCAGCAGCTCGGGCGAAATGGCGGTCATGGCGGCTGACTAGCCGAAAATGCGGCGCGATGCACCTGTGGCGACCGCCCACAGGATCAGGCCGCGACCAGCCCCAGCGCCCGCTCGATCCGCGAGCAGGCGCCGCGGGCCTTGGCTCTCTCATAGCAGCGCTTCAGGCGGCCGGTCGCATAGGCGCGCAGCACGATGGCGTGGACATAGCTCTTGCGGACCACGGCCGGCGTGTTGACCAGCCGCTCCGAGATGGCCCGCATGATGTCGGCGAGCTGGCGCTTCCTGCCCGTTTCGGTCGCGACCACCTCGCCTGCCAGCAGCAGTTCGGCCGCAGCCGCGTTGGCGGCGAGCATCCGCAGATCCTTGGCGCTGACCGGCAGGCCGCTGACGCGCTTGAGATAGGCGTTGATCTCGCTCGCCCGCACCTCGGCGATCTCGCCGTCCTCGCGCACATATTGCAGCAGGCGCTTTCCCGGAAGCGTCATGATCCGGGTCAGCGCGCGGACCAGCGCCGGATCGGCATGGGCGCAGGCGATCTGCTTACCGCTCTTGCCCTTGAAGGAGAGCTCGACACGGCCACCGGTGATGGTGACGTGACGCTTGAGCAGGGTCGAAGCGCCGTGGCTGCCATTGGTCTTCGCATAAGTCTCGTTGCCGACGCGGATATGGCAGCGGTCGATGATCGCCGCCGCGCAGGCGAGCGCCTTGTCGCGGCTGAGACGCCGATCCCTGAGGTCGCGGGCGATCGCCGCGCGCAGCTTCGGCAGCGCGTCGAGCAGGCATTTCAGGCGCTTCAGCTTGCGCCGCTCACGCACCTTCTCCCAGCCCGGATGATAGCGGTGCTGCACGCGGCCGGCCTCGTCATGACCGACCGCCTGGAGATGGGCGCGGGAATCGGCCGCGATGCGGACATCGGCATAGGCCGGCGGGATGGCGAGCGAGCGGATGCGGGCGAGCGCCGCCGCGTCGGTGACGCGGTTGCCGTCGCGATCGCGATAGGTGAAGCCCTTGCCGGCACGGTGGCGGGTGATCGAAAGGTCCGGGGCCTTGGCGCGCTTCAGACGGACTGAAGCCTCATCCTTTTCCAGCAACGCCATGGCACCGTTCCCGATCGCAACGGCTCTACAATCGGCGCGGCCGGCGAAAGTTCCGGCTGGAACCGGGAGCCTCAGCCGAGCAGGCGCTGATCGGCGAGATGGACGAGCCGGCCGCCGGCGATGGTCGCGACGATGCGGGGATGGGGTCCCTCCTCGACGAGGACGAGATCGGCGCGCTTGCCGGGTGCGATGACGCCGCGGTCGTCGAGGCCGAGCGCGTGGGCCGGCGCACGCGAGACCAGCGCCCAGGCTTCGGCGAATGAGGCCGCGCCGCGGCGCGCCAGCAGGAACGGCGCCAGCGCCAGCGCCGGATAGTAATAGTCCGAGGCCAGAATGGTGCAGAGCCCGGCCCGCACCATCTCCTCGGCGCTCGGACAGCCCGTATGCGAACCGCCGCGCACGACATTCGGCGCGCCGAAGACGATCGCCTCGCCGTGGGTTGCCGCCTCGCGGGCGGTCGCCTCGTCGATCGGGAATTCGGCGACGGCTACGCCCAGCGACCGGTACCAGGCGCGCATGGCGGGCGTCATGTCGTCATGGGAGAACATCGGCACGCCGGCCGCGCGCGCCGCCGCGGCGAGCCGCGCGATCGAGCCCTCGACCTCGCCCTTGCGGGCATAGACGGTCTCGACCAGCGCCATGAAGGTGTCCGTCGAGAGGCCTGTCCGCTCCACCATCTTGCCGATCTTGTCGGGTCGATGCCTCGTCTTCAGCGTGCCCTCGGTATGGTCGTTGAAGGCGAGTACGCCGACGCGGCCCTCCGCCAGCCAGGCGAGGATCTGCGGCTCGGCCTCGAGGTTGAAGGTCTCGTGGCGGAGATGGAAGCGCGTGTCTGCGCCGAGTTCCGGCTGCAGCCGCGCGATCGCCTCGGCCAGGGCGCGGGCATTCTCCGCCCCACGCAGGCCCGGCTCCCAGGACCAGGTGACGCCGTGAAAGGCCGTGGTGATGCCGCTCGCCAGCAGCGCCCGGTCGGCATCCTTCAAGGCGAGATCGATGTCGAAGGCGACGCGCGGCCGGGGCATGATGTGGCGCTCGAAGGCGTCGCCATGGCAGTCGACGAGGCCGGGCAGCACCAGGAGCCCCGTCGCGTCGAGCCTGAGAGCACCCGCGGGCGCAGCCGTGTCGAACGCCGCGATCAGCCCGTCTTCGAGCACCATGTCGCGGCGCTCGAGACGCTCGCCCAGGATCTCGCCGCCCGTAATCGAAATCGCCACGTCCATCTCCCTGCCGCGTTCGAAGGGTGCGGCCGAGGGCGCATGGAATCCGGGCATGACGGCAGCATGACAGGACCCGTCACCGAACCGTCAAGCAGCCGTCACCGGGGCGTCGCATGCCGGCCCTAGCGGCAGGGCTCCAGGGAACGGGAGGACACCCATGCTGAAGCCCATCGCCGTCGCGCTGCTCGCCGCAGCGGCCGCCTTCGCCACGCCGGTCGCCCAGGCGCAGGATTCGATCCGCTTCGCCGTCACCGATATCGACGGCGCGGAATCGCTGCAGCGCGAGTTCGGCCCGTTCAAGGCGGCCTTCGAGAAGGTCGCCGACGTCAAGGTGCAGTTCTTCGCGGTCTCCGGCCGCACGGCCGCCGTCGAGGCGATGGCCGCCGGCCAGATCGACTTCGTGCTGACCGGCCCGGCCGAGTATGTCGTGTTCAAGGCCCGCACCCAGGCGGTGCCGGTGGTCGGCTGGCAGCGCCCGGACTATTTCAGCCAGGTCGCCGTGCTCGCGACCGGACCGATCAAGAGCATCGCCGATCTCAAGGGCAAGACGATCTCCTTCGGCGAGATCGGCTCGACGTCGCAGCATCTCGGGCCCGCGCAGGCGCTCGCCGATTTCGGCCTGAAGTACAATGTCGACTACAAGCCGATCTTCGTGAAGCGCAACGTCGCGGTCGAGGCGATGAAGCGTGGCGACATCGCCGCCATCGGCCTGAACCTCACCCATCTCCAGCGCATCCGCGAGAGCGACACCAAGACCGGCTTCACCGTGGTGGCGCGCGGCCGCGACCTGCCCAACGACGTGATGATCGCCAGCCCCAAGGTGAAGCCCGAGATCGTCGCCAAGGTGCGCAAGGCCTTCCTCGACCACGGCACGGAGCTGATGAAGGCGGTCGTCACCGGCACCGACGACAACCGGAAGTTCGCCGGCGGCATCTTCCTGCCCGAGGTCAAGGACAGCGACTACGACTATGTCCGCTCGATCTACGCCACGATCGGCATCACCGAATTCAACAAGTTCATCGAGTGATGACGCCCTCGCCCGCCATCGGGCCTTTGGTGGCGGGGGCCGGCGCCCCCGTCATCGCCATTGACGGCCTGCGCAAGAGCTTCGGGCCGCGCACCATCATCGAGCGGCTCGACCTCTCCGTCCCGGCCGGCGAGTCGCTGGCGCTCATCGGGGCGAACGGCACCGGCAAATCGACGCTGCTGCGCATGATCGTGCGGCTGGCGGAAGCCGACCAGGGCCGGCTGAGCGTGCTCGGTGAGACGGTCGGCGATCTCAGCGGCTCGGCGCTGAAGCGTTTCCGGGCGCGGGTCGGCGTGGTCTTCCAGAAGCACAATCTCGTCGCTCGGCTCAGTGCGCTCTCCAATGTCGTGCATGGCGTGCAGGCGCGCCACTCCGGCCCGCGCACATGGGCACAGTCGCTCGCGCCCGCCGTGGTGCGCGACGAGGCGATGGCCTGTCTCGAGGCCGTCGGACTGGCGGACAAAGCGCTGCAGCGGGCCGATTCGCTCTCGGGCGGACAGTCGCAGCGCGTCGCCATCGCGCGCATGCTGATGCAGCGGCCCGAGCTGGTGCTCGCCGACGAGCCCGATGCGAGCCTCGACCCGCGCGCCGGCCGCGAGATCATGGAACTGCTGTTCCGGCTGACGCGCGACAAGGGGCTGACCCTGGTCTTCGTCTCGCACCACATGGCGCATGCGCTGCGCTTTTCCGACCGCATCGTCGGGCTGGGCGGCGGCACGGTCGCGCTCGACCGCCGGGCCGGGCATTGCACCGAGGCCGAACTCGCGGCCTTCTTCGAGGAACCGGGCGACGGTGGCGAGCCCCAAGAGAAGCCGGCGCGCGTGCCGGCGCCGGTGTTCGCATGAGCCTGCCTCAAACCGCACGACCGACCTTCGCCGTCGATCGCTTCGAGAGGCCGGGCGCCGTCGCCTTCATGGGCGGTTTCCTGGCGCTGGCGCTGGTGATCTGGTCCTTCAGCGGCTCCGAGTTGTCGGCCGAGAAGCTGATCCGCGGCATCCCCTATATGGGCAATATCCTGACGCGGATGTTTCCGCCGGATCTCAGCCGCATCGAGCAGATCTTCTGGTCGCTGGCGACGACCTTCCAGATGGCGGTGTCGGGCTGCGTGCTCGGGCTGATCCTGAGCTTTCCGCTGGCGATCCTCGCCGCCGACGGCCTGTCGCCGCATCCGATCGTGCGGACGCTGGCGCGCGGGCTGATCGCCTTCTTCCGGACGGTGCCGGATCTGATCTGGGCGCTGTTTTTCGTCATCGCCGTCGGACTCGGTCCCGCCGCCGGCGTGCTGGCGCTGATGATCGACACGATCGGCTATGCCGGGCGCTTCTTCGCGGAGGCGATGGAGGAGACCGACAAGGGCCCGCGCGAGGCGCTTTCCACCATCGGCGCAAGCAAGACCGGGCTGATCTTCTCGGCGGTGGTGCCCAATGCGATGCCGTCCTTCATCGCGACCTCGCTGTTTTGCGTGGAGAAGGCGACGCGGGCCTCGGTGGTGCTCGGGCTGGTCGGCGCCGGTGGCATCGGCGTCGAACTCAAGGTCGCCTTTGACCTGTTCGACTACGACACGGCGCTGACGATCATCCTGGCCGTCTTCGCGCTGGTGGTCGCGGTCGAGCAGATCGGCGGCTGGCTGCGGCGCCGCATCATCTGACGCCGCAGGCTCGCTTCCAGCTGATCCTGCCGCCCCGCCAGGGCGGCCGGGTGGTCAGAGGGCTAGCTCGCGAGAATGGCGACACCCGCCAGCGCGAGCCCGCCGCCGGCGACGCGGGCGAGCAGCGGCGCGCGCGCCGCCAGCAGGCCGGCCAGACCGAGGCCGGCGCCGTGCAGCGCGGCGGTCGCCAGCACGAAGCCGAGCGCGTAGCCGAGCCCGCTCGACCCTTGCGGCAGTTCGGCGCCATGGGCATGGCCGTGGAAGATCGCGAAGATCGCGCAGGCGGCTGCGCCCGCCGCCAGCGGCGGCGTCGCCCGCAGCGCGATCGCCAGTCCCAGCACGACGACGGAAACGGCGATGCCGATCTCGACGCCCGGCAGGGCGGCCCCGGACATGCCCCAGAGGCCGGAGAGAACCATCATGCCGACGAAGGCGAGCGGATAGGCGAAGCGCGCCCGCCCGCCGGTGAGCCCGGCCCAGAGACCGACCGAGACCATGGCAAGCACGTGGTCGACGCCGAAGAGCGGATGCAGGAGGCCGGCGCCGAAGCCATGCACGGCGCCGACGCCCGTATGCGCCAGGGCCGGCCCGGCCAGCACTGAGGCGATCACCACCAGCCCCACTTGTTTCGCCATCGCGCGCATCGCCGTCTCCCCTGCATGTCCGTCACGCGGCCGGAGCGGCCCGCAGGCCACCCGCCGTCTCGATGAAGTCGATGACGACATCGACGCCCTCGCCCGCCTTGGTGTTGGTGAAGGCGTAGGGTCGCTTGCCGCGCATCGTCTTCGTGTCGCGTTCCATGACTGCAAGATCCGCGCCGACATGGGGGGCGAGATCGGTCTTGTTGATGACCAGCAGGTCGGAGCGGGTGATGCCGGGGCCGCCCTTGCGCGGGATCTTCTCGCCGGCCGCGACATCGATGACGTAGATCGTCAGGTCCGCCAGTTCGGGCGAGAAGGTGGCGGCGAGATTGTCGCCGCCCGACTCGATCAGGATCATGTCGAGGTTGGGGAACTTGCCGCGCATCTCCTCGACCGCGGCGAGATTGATCGAGCAGTCCTCGCGGATGGCGGTGTGCGGGCAGCCGCCGGTCTCGACGCCCATGATGCGCTCCTGCGGCAGCGCGCCGGCCACCGTCAAAAGCCGCGCATCCTCCTTGGTATAGATGTCGTTGGTGATGGCGCAGAGGTCGTAGCGGTCGCGCATGCGCTTGCAGAGCACCTCCATCAGCGCCGTCTTGCCGGAGCCGACGGGGCCGCCGATGCCGACGCGGAGAGGGCCATGGGGAGAGCGCGACATCTTTGAAATCCCTTGACGGTCAGGCGGTGCAGCAGGCTGGTGCGGCCCGGAGAGTGGATGACGATGGTTGCAATTCGCGCGCCGCGCTCACGAGCGGAACAGCCGCGAATACTGCGTCTCGTGGTGCAGCGAGGCGAGATCGGAGCGGAAGGCGCAGCCACCGAGATCGTCCAGCGTCGCAGGCTCGGCTTCCGCAGCCGCCGCCTGGACGGCGGGAACCAGCGCGGCGGTGAGCCGCTGCCCGTCGGTCTGGCCGACGATGCCCAGCCGCACCGAGGCCGAGACGAGATTGGCGACGAAAGCCAGCCCATAGGCCTCCAGCGACGCGGCAAGCGGCAGGGCATGCCCCGCGCTGGCCGCTGCGACGGCGACCGGATAGGCGACGTCACCCGGCCAGACCCGCTTCAGGCGCTCGATCGCATCGCAGGGCCAGGCGGCCCGCAGCGCCGCGACGAAGGCATTGCCCTGCGTTACCGTCTCGAGCCGGCGCTCGGCCGAGTTCGCCAGCGCCAGCGCCAGTTCGGCGATCTCGCCGAGCGCCGCATCGTCGCCGGCCTCGATGGCGCGAGCGGCACAGGCGAAGAGGATCAGGTCGTTGCGCAGCGAGCCATGAACGACCAGCGCCTCGAGCCAGTCCCGCAGGGTTTCGGCGTCATGCAGGTCGCCGCATTCGAAAGCCCATTCGAGGCCGTGCGAATAGGCGAAGGCGCCGACCGGAAAGGACGGCGACAGCCAGACCATCAGGGGCAGATGGGCCGCCATGCGGGCTGTTCAGTGATCGTGGCTGTGGCCCTTGGGGCCGTGTTCGGCACCATGCTTGTGGCCGTGGTCGTGATGGGCGTGATCGTGGCCGCAGCCGCAGGCGTCGCCATGGGCATGCGCGTGCGCTTCCGCATGGGCGTGCCCCTTGTCGCCATGAGCATGCGCCTCGGCATGACCATGGGCGTGCGTCGCGTGATCGTGCCCTTGATGCGCGTGGTCGTGATCATGGTGATGGTCGTGATGACCATGGTCATGATGGCCGTGGGCGTGGCTGGGATGGTCGCAATTGGCGTGGTCGTGGTCATAGGCGCCGCGCTCGGGCTGGAAGGGCCGCATCACCGCACTCATCGCGCAGCCCTGGCCGCGCACCATCTCGGCCAGGACATGGTCATTCTCGATATAGATCGCGTCGGCGGTGATCTCGGCCGGCGTGTGCCGGTTGCCGATATGCCAGGCGACCCGCATCAGCCGCAGCGGATTCTCGGCCTTGATCTCGAGCAGGCTCTGCGGCGCCGCCTTCACCAGCACAAGACGGCCATCCTCGAGCTTGACGGCGTCGCCGTCGCCGAGCGCGGTCGCCTTGTCGAGATCGAGCAGGATGCCGAGCCCGCCATCGGCCTTGAGCGCGAGGCGGCGGCGGTTGCGGTCGTCATGGTCGAGCGTCAGCGTATCGACGACGCGGTCTTGCCTGACGGCGGCCTTGCGAACGACGGAGGTGGCGCGAAGCATGATGATGAAGTCCGTGACTGAAGCGACGATCAGAGGCGGTCGATCGACCGCGGTTCGATCACTTCGATCACCGGAGGCGCCGTGACGCAAGCCCTCGCGGCCTCCAGAAAGGCGCGCATGTGCGGCGAGGTCATGTTGCGGTCGATGTCGGCGCGAGTCTCCCAGCTCTCGAACGACACGAAGCGGCAGGGCTGCGTCAGGCTTTCATGGATCTCGTAGGCGAGGCATCCGGGCTCTCGGCAGGTGGCTTCGATGCAGGCGCCCGCGGCGGCAACGAACTCTTCCCAGGCATCGGGGCGAACCTCGATGCGGGCGATCACGATAAAGGGGTCGGACAACAGGCCAGGCTCCGGACGCAACGGATGTGAGTCCGGCTACGCGGTGGAGCGGCTGGCGGATGCAGCAGGGCTCAGGGGAAGCCCGCGCCGATCTGCGACAGCGAACGCTCGATCGGCTTCGCCCAGCCCTCGCGACCGCGAGCGCTCGCATCGGCCATGGCATCTGAGAGGGCAAAGGGGGCGGTCTCCCGCAGCGCCGCGACGAGCGCCGCTGCCTGTTCAAGATCCTTGCGGCTCTTGGCCGCTTCGTGAGCCCCGCGCTTCTGGGCCAGTATCATCTTGTGAACGGCGAACCGCGCCGGCTGCGGCAAGACGACGGGAATGCCGGCCCCATGCAGGACCACGGCGGGAACCGGTTCGAAAATCAGCCAGTCGAGATGCTGAAGAGGGATGGCTCCGGCGGCCAGGCGGCGCAGCGGCATCGGATTGCGATCCGTGCGGCGTCTCTGGGGCGTCAGGAGATCGACGACGAAGTTTTCGGCATTGCGAAATCGCGCCGGCGGCACCCTTACATCGAGGCCCGGCAGGCCGGCAAAGGTCTTGTCCACCCTGTGCAGGATGCCCAGCAGGCTTTCGCCCTCGCTATCGCCCTGCAGAGCGAGATCAGCGGTCGCGAGGTCGGCATCCTGCGTCATCACGGTCGCAGACGGCAGGATCGTCCCGAGCAGCGGCGCGTAGCACTGATAGGCGGCCGTTCCCACGAGCACCGCCCCGCGCCGGAAAAGACCGGCCTGCGACACGGCATCCAACACCTTGCCGAGGATCGGCGCGGGCGCGGGAATGAGGCGGCGCAGCGTCGAGACCAGCCTTCGCCGTTCCTGCCGGTGGGCCATTTCCGTTCTGGCCGCTTCGGCACGCGCCAGCACATCGGGATTGTCACTACGTCCGAGATGCTCGATCGTCCGGCTCGCACCGACCCAGCGCTGGAGGCGCAGATATGCGATGCCACCCACAGTCGTCGCCACGACCGTGGCCTCGTCCGGCGACGCCATCTCGACCTGCTGCTGCAGATCGGCATAGAGCGTCTGGATGTTGAGAGGGATGCGCTTCATATCGTCTTAGTAGCACGATTGATCATTCGTGCTACTAAGACGATCTCATTATCAGATGCCCTCAGTCTGCGCGCGTCCGATCCGGCAGAGCATCGACCGCCTCGTCCGCGCCTTGATCGCGCTTGAGCACGCCCTCGCGGAGCACTTTGGTCGCCGCCTCGGCTTTCTGCTCGGACGAGGCCGGAACCGGCCCCGATTCCGCCGTCGCCGTCAGCCCGATATCATCCGGCTTCTTGCCGTCGTTGCGCGCCGTCGCGGCGAAAGTGGCGAGCGCTTCTGGTTGCGGTCCTTCGGGACCTTTGTCGTTGGCCATGGCGAACCTCCCTGTTCGGCTGGGAGAGGAACGCCAGGGCGAGGTGCGCTGTTCCGCGCCGCGATCTGGCCCGTCAGAACAGGAAATAGCGCTGCGCCAACGGCAGTTCCTTGGCGGGTTCGCAGACCAGCAATTCGCCGTCGGCGACGACCGCATAGGTTTCCGGATCGATCTGGATGTCGGGCGTCGCGTCGTTGTGGATCATGCTCTTCTTGGAGATGCCGCCGCGGGTGTTCTCGACCGCAACCATCTCCTTCTCGGTGCCGAGCCGGCTGCGCAGCCCGTTGGCCATCGCCGCCTGCGAGACGAAGACCAGCGAGGTCGAGGTCACGGCCTTGCCGAAGGCGCCGAACATCGGGCGGTAATGCACCGGTTGCGGCGTGGGGATCGAGGCATTGGGGTCACCCATCGGGGCAGCCGCGATCATGCCGCCCTTGATGATCAGATCGGGCTTGGCGCCGAAGAAGGCGGGCGACCAGATCACGATGTCGGCGAGCTTGCCGATCTCGATCGAGCCGATATGGCGCGAGATGCCATGCGCGATCGCCGGGTTGATGGTGTATTTCGCGACATAGCGCTTGGCGCGGAAATTATCGGCGCCGGTGCCGACATCCTGCGCCAGCGTGCCGCGCTGGACCTTCATCTTGTGGGCGGTCTGCCAGGTGCGGGTGATGACCTCGCCGACGCGGCCCATGGCCTGCGAATCCGAGGACATCATCGAGAGCGCGCCGAGATCGTGCAGGATGTCCTCGGCGGCGATCGTCTCCTTGCGTATGCGGCTCTCGGCGAAGGCGAGATCCTCCGGGATCGACGGCGACAGGTGATGGCAGACCATCAGCATGTCCAAATGCTCGTCGAGCGTGTTGACGGTGAAGGGCCGCGTCGGATTGGTCGAGGACGGCAGGACGTTCTCCAGCCCTGCCACCTTCATGATGTCGGGCGCATGGCCGCCGCCCGCCCCTTCGGTATGGAAGGCGTGGATGGTGCGGCCCTTGAAGGCGGCGATCGTGTCCTCGACGAAGCCGCTCTCGTTGAGCGTGTCGGTGTGGATCATCACCTGCACGTCATAGTCGTCGGCGACGGAGAGGCAGTTGTCGATCGCAGCCGGCGTCGTGCCCCAGTCCTCGTGCAGCTTCATGGCGCAGGCACCGGCCTCGACCATCTCGACCAAGGCGCCGGGCAGCGCGGCATTGCCCTTGCCGGCGAAGGCGAGGTTCATCGGGAAGGCGTCGGCGGCCTTGATCATCTGGCCGAGATGCCAGGGGCCGGGCGTGCAGGTCGTCGCCAGCGTGCCATGGGCCGGGCCGGTGCCGCCGCCGAGCATGGTGGTGAGCCCGCTCATCAGCGCATCCTCGATCTGCTGCGGGCAGATGTAGTGGATGTGGCTGTCGAAGCCGCCGGCTGTGACGATCTTGCCCTCGCCCGCGATGACCTCGGTGCCCGGGCCGACGATGATCGTCTCGGCCGGGTCGAAATTGCCGAAGCCGCTCTGGATGTCGGGATTTCCGGCCTTGCCGATGGCGCAGATGCGGCCGGCGCGGATGCCGATATCGGCCTTCACGATCCCCCAATGGTCGAGGATCAGCGCGTTGGTGATGACGGTGTCGACAGCGCCGTCGGCATTGCGGACCTGGCTCTGGCCCATGCCGTCGCGGATGACCTTGCCGCCGCCGAACTTCACCTCCTCGCCATAGGTGGTGAAATCCTTCTCGACCTTGATGACGAGTTCGGTGTCGCCGAGGCGCACCGTGTCGCCGGTGGTGGGGCCGAACATCGCGGCATAGGCGTTGCGGGGATAATTGAAGGGCATGGGCTTGAGCCTCAGCGCGGGACGGGCGAAAACATCTGGGTCATCTCGGCGGCGTCGCCATCGAAGGTCAACGTCGTCGTGCAGCCAGATGCAAGATTCGCGACACCGATCAGGCAGTCGGGAAACTGCGCCTTGCCGGCCTCGAATGCGCCGATCGCCTGTTCGACGAGCGTCGGCTGAGGCACGATGAAGTCCGGCGCCTCAAGAATATTCCGCAAGCGCACGGCGATCTCCGCCCGTGAGCGTTTATATCGTCGCTCGAGGGTCCAGGCGAATTCGCTCAGAACGATGTGATTGACGAAAAGCGGCTGTTCGGCGGCCTCGTCGAGCAGCCGCTCGACGGCTGCCGTCTGCCGCTCATCCGTGAGATCGACGGTTCGCACCAGGATGTTGGTGTCGATGCCGCGCATCAGCGACCCGAGCGCACACGCTCTTCCTGCTCGTTCATCGCTTCTGTCACAGAATCGTCGATGTCGGCCTGCGTCAGCGGACGGCCCAAGGTCAGCGGCGGCAGGAGTTCCCGCAACTCGCGGATGCTCCGGCGCCGCTTCGGCACGACCTTGAGCTCCAAGTCGTCCGTCAATTCGAAGCGCAATTGGTCGCCCGAACGCAGGTTGAGCGCCTGCCGGATCTCGGCCGGCAGCGTGAACTGCCCTTTCGACGTGAGGGTCGCGTCAATCGTGATCGACATCACCAGCCTCCGCCTCCGCCTTGACCTTACATTGACCCAATGTAAGGCGGCTCCCGAAGTAAGGCAACAAATGCCCTACAGTTTCCCCATCACCTCCTGACGGAACCCATAGACCTCGCGCTTGCCTGCGAGTGCGACCAGCCTGACCTCGCGGGTCTGGCCCGGCTCGAAGCGCACGGCGGTGCCGGCCGGGATGTCGAGCCGGAAGCCTCTCGCCTTGTCGCGCTCGAAGGACAGCGCCGGATTGGCCTCGAAGAAATGGTAATGCGAGCCGATCTGGATCGGCCGGTTTCCGGTGTTGGAGACGGTGAGCGAGAGGCTCTCGCGGCCTTCGTTCATGACGAGATCGCCCGGCAGCGTCGTGACCTCGCCGGGCTTCATCGCATCAGACGCGCCGCGGATCGGCTCATGGACGGTCACGAGCTTGGTTCCGTCGGGAAAGGTCGCCTCGATCTGGACGTCGTGGATGAGGGCGGCGATGCCGTCCATGACCTGGTCGGCCCGCACCACATGGGCGCCGGCCTGCATCAGGTCGGCGACGGACCGGCCGTCGCGCGCGCCCTCGACGACGAAATCGGTGATCAGCGCGACGGCCTCTGGGTAGTTCAGCTTGACGCCGCGCTCGAGCCTGCGTCGCGCGACCATGGCGGCCATGGCGACGAGCAGCTTGTCCTTTTCGCGCGGCGTCAGATTCATTGCTTGCCCTTCTCTTCGTCCTCGTCGGCGCCGTCCGAATCCTCGTCCTCGCCGTCCTCGTCTTCCGACTCGTCCTCGTCGTCTTCGTCCTCGACGCCGAAATCGGCATATTCATAGGCGAAGACGATCTCGCCCGTCGCGGGGTCGAAGGCGCTGGAGGTCGATTCCTCGAAGGCCTCGATCAGCATCTCGGCGTCATCGGGCCCGTCGACGTCGAAGCGACGCACCGCCTCCTCGCCCTCGCCGCTCAGCGCCAGTTCGATCGCCCAGCCCCGCGCGCCGGTGTCATAGATGCATTTCAGACCCTGGATCGCCAGCATGATGCTCTCCTCAAGTTGACCAGGTGCGCGGCAGCGCACGGCCGGTCAGATGCCCGAGCAGCGTGACGAGCACGCGACGCAGGGCCTGGGCATCGAGGGAGAGAAGGCGAACGACCAGAAGCTCGGAGACGACTCCGGCGCCGAGTTCGACCGCACCGGCCTGCGCGTCCCCGGCGAGCGCGCGGACGGGCTCCAGCCTGCCGGCGAGGTCGCCACCGGCAACGAGGACCGTCGCGGCGGCGCGGGCGCCGGCGCCGATCGCGGAGCGCCCCAGCGTCTGCGCGATCGCGCCCTCCAGCCGGACATCCTCGGCGAAGATGAGCCGCCCTTCGCGGCGGATGCGCCAGCGGTCGCGCAGGGCGCCGCGCTGCACGCTCTCGCCCATGGCGCTGCGGCCGAAGAACACGCTCTCGCAGGCGACGAGCCGGGCATCGGCCGCGAGATCGACGGTGAGGTGGCGGTCAAGGCGCGCGCCGGAGAACAGGATGCTCTCCTGAGGCACCCAGGCCAGCGCGGCGCCGGCGGCGACGGTCAGGCGGGTCTCGATCCGGGTGTCGGTGCCCTGGCTGCGATAGATCTTCTCAGCCGCCTGGGTGGTGACGATCGCCTCGCTGCCGGGGCCGAGATCGACGGTCACGCCCATCGTGTCGCCGCCGGCCATGCCGCCGCCAGTGTTGATCAGCACGGCCTCGCTGGTCGCGTCGAAGGTGGTGGGAAAACGGGCGCGGTAGCCGCCGGATTCGGAGAGGTCCAGCCGCAGCGTCTGCTCACCGACGCGGCCGAAGCGCAGCGCCACCCCGCCCGCGGCGCGGACATAGGCGGGAAGCAGCGGATCGGAGGCGGCCGGAACGGGCGGCGCGTACATGAAGGTTCCCGGAGCGGGCTGGCGAAGTCGAACGACGCTGCAATCTTCCGCGCGCGCCGTTTCCCGGCAAGAGCCTCGTCCGCCTAGGCTGCCCAAATGATGGGCAATCGCCGCCTCGCCAGCGATCAGCCGCGCTGCGCCAGAAAGGCCTCGATCTCATCGCGTCGCGGCGCGCCGGCCCTGCCGCCGAAGCGGGTGCATTTGATCGCCGCGGCCGCCGAGGCGAAGCGGATCGCCGCGCGCTCGCTTTGCCCCTCCGCCAGCGCGAGCGCGAAGGCGCCGTGCCAGACGTCGCCGGCCCCCAGCGTATCGACGGCCTCGACCGCGAAGGCGGGCAGATGGGCGACGGCCCCGTTCTCGACGAAGAGCACGCCATCCTTGCCGAGGGTCACCGCCAGCCAGGTGGATCCCTCGCATGCGATCCGGGCGAGGCCGGCGCGGGGGTCCGCTTCGCCGGAGAGTTCCGCGAGCGCCTGGGCGCTGAAGGCGACATGGCTCGCGGTCGCCACCAGATCGGGATGGGGCGGCTTGCGGTCGCCGTCGAGCACACCGGGCACGCCGGCGGCGCGTGCGAGCCGCAACGCCGCAAGCGCGCCCTCGCCCCAGCGCGTGTCGGCGAGCACGGCCCGCGCCCCGTCCGGCAAGGTGGCCGGGAGCCAGTCGGTGTCGTCCGGCATCGCCGGATCGGAATAGGAGATCACCATGCGCTCGCCCTGCGCATCGACGAGGATGGCCGAGACCGGGGAGCGCAGGCCGGGCACGCGGCGGGCGAAGCCGGTCTCCACGCCCTCGCGCACGAGGTCGGCGACGATTTCATCGCCCGGCAGATCGTCGGCGAGGCGCGTCGCCAGCCAGCAGCGACCGCCGAGCCGGGCGATCGCGACCGAGGCATTGCCGGAACAGCCCCCGCCGACGACGGCGAGAGCCTTGGAGCGGTATTTTTCGCCGCGGGTGGGAAGGGTCTCGACGCTGTAGACATAGTCCAGCGTCGAGATGCCGAGACAGAAGACGCCGGTCATCGCGGCGGGTCGAGGTCCGTCCGGGCCGCGGCGCAGCGCTCCCGTTCAACGACCATGGGCTCTTCCGGATCCATCACCCCACCCTCTCTCGGACGCGCACCCGCTGCCAGCGTCCGGCGGCTACCACACGCCGGTGTTCTGCATGCTCGCCCAGGGCTCCGCCGGGGGCTTCGGGTCGCCCTTCTGGAGCAGCTCGATCGAGATGTTGTCGGGCGAGCGGACGAAGGCCATGTTGCCGTCGCGCGGCGGGCGGTTGATCGTGACGCCGGCCTTCATCAGCTTGTCGCAGGTGGCGTAGATGTCGTCGACCTCATAGGCGAGATGGCCGAAATTGCGCCCGCCCGTGTAGGTCTCGGGGTCCCAGTTATAGGTCAGCTCCAGGGTCGGCCGGCCGCGGCTGCCCTGCTGGCGCACGGTCTCGACCTCGTCGGGCGCGGCCAGGAAGACCAGGGTGAAGCGGCCCTTCTCGTTCTCGATCCGGCGGGTTTCGACCAGGCCGAACTTGTTCACGTAGAAATCCAGCGAGGCGGCGAGATCGGTCACGCGGACCATGGTGTGGAGATAGCGCATCGTTGTTTCAACCTCTTACGAACATTGCGCAATTTGCGCTGGCGTGGAACGTCTGTTTGCATCAGGCTAGCACGGTCTTTTTGTTGACGCCCGACTCTTGCGCGACCTTATATTTTGGCACTCCCGACGCGAACAAGCGCCGCACCTCCGCATCAAGGTCAAGCCTAATGGAGTTGCCCCGATAGCGAGCTCTGCCTCGCTCATTTTTTCCCGCATGGTCTCGGCGTGGGAACTGACCTCTAACGGTTCGGAATAAGCAGCTTGGATTGTCGCAGCGATTCAAGGTCGCGGCCCGCGCCACCGAGACTGCCAGCCGGGTGCACATCGCGTTCGCCAGCGCCTGCCCGAGCTTCATCACCCTTGGAAGCCTGATCGTCATAGGCCCGACATGACGCCGACCGTCATCGACCCCGCCAACGTTCGGGGCGCAACACACCTCTCCAGCGAGCAGAATCAGGCGCCGTTGACGTAAGGTAGAACCCCACTTGGGGGATGTCGTTTTATGGGACAAGCACATTAACACCGTCTGTTTCGTATGTTTTAAATAACTCAGCCTAACCTTCACTTGAAACCGGTTGATTTGCAGGGTTTTGCCGAAGGACCCATGTCGAGGATTTGCATTGTGGCGACAGGCGAATGGAGACCCAAGCGGCCAGTCATTTTTTTGTTTGTGGCAATTTTCGCCATTTTGATCATTCTTTTGATCGGCGCAATTATTTATCCTGAGCTTGCATCCCTTCTAAAGCTGGAAAGACACCCAGACAGTTTTTACGAGAACAGGATCAGAGAAACGCCCTCCATGCTTCTGTTTGCTGCTGGGGTAGCAATGGTGGTGGCGATCATCAGCAGGCTTCTGAAATAACGGATCGGCGATTGGGCGGTGAGGGCTGATCGGGTCCGTCCGCCGCCACAGTCCGACATTCAAAACCGCTCTTCAGGTTGCAGCCCACGCCGCGGTGAAAAATCAGCAACGCAAGACCGCGACCGCCTTCACGGAAGGCGCCGATATCCAGATCCGGATGAATAAGTGCGGCGATAATCACCCTTGCGGATTCACCTATTGAACCGGGCCAGTCCGATTCCCACCCCATGCGCGACCGTCTGGAGATAACGCATGTCGGTCATCCACTAAGGCTGGCCTTGAGGAGCCGGGCTCGTGATGGCGGGGTCCGTCGGTCGGGACCGGGTTGATCCTACCGTTGAATCGGGCGAAAGCATCGCCGCTCGTGAACACAGTTCCAAGACGCAGCCGGCAGGACAGGCCATGAGCTCAACGCAAGACGGCCTGGAGGGCACGCCCGTCCGCGCCACCCCTGCTCAGATGGCGCAGATCAAGCAGCGGGCCGCGATCCTCTCGGTGATGGCGACGCTGCTGCTCACCGGCGCCAAGATCGTCGGCGCGATCCTGTCGGGCTCGCTCGCGCTGCTGACGGACGCGCTGCAGGGCCTGATCGATGTCGGCTCGACGCTGTTCACCTGGTTTGCCGTGCGCGTCTCGGACAAGCCGGCCGATGACGAGCACCATTACGGCCATGGCAAGGTCGAGGCGCTGGCCGCGCTGGTCGAGACCGCGATCCTGTTCACGCTGGCGGGCGCGATCCTCTGGGAAGCCGGAAACCGGCTCTGGACGGGGCTGATCGCGACCGTCTCGGTGACGCCCATCGTGATCGGCATCATGCTGCTCTCGATGGTGGTGGACGCGATCCGCTGGCGCTCGCTGACGCGCGTCGCGAAGGAGACCGGAAGCGAGGCGCTGGCGGCCGAGGCAACGCATTTCTCGGCGGATTTCGTCGGATCCGCCCTCGTGCTCGCCGGCCTGGTCGGCGTCTGGTACGGCATCGCCCGGGCCGACACGATCGCCGCCTTCGCGATCGCGGCCTTCACCGCGCTGTCGGCCTACCGGCTGGGTCGGCGGACCATCGACACCCTGCTCGACGCGGCGCCCCAGGGCGTGAGCGAGCGCCTGCGCGAGGGCGCCGAGAGCGTGCCCGGCGTGGTCGGCGTCAACTGGCTCAAGGTCCGCCCGACGGGCGGGCGCATCCATGGCGAGATCGGCATCACCGTCTCGCGCACGCTGCCGCTGGAGCGGGTGGCGGCGATCCGGGAGGCGCTCACGGCGGAGTTCGAGCGGATCGAACCCGGCGCCGCGATCGCGGTCACGACCGACCCGGTTCAGGTCGACGACGAGACCGCGCTGGAGCGCGTGCTGCTGATCGCGCTCAAGCTCAAGATCCCGGTGCACCATGTCTCGGTGCACACGATCGGGCAGCGGCTCTCGGTGAGCCTCGACATGGAGGTCGAGGCGCGCCTGACCTTGGGCGAGGCGCACGAGATCGCGACGCGGCTGGAGGCCGCGATCCGGGACGAATTCGGCGGCGAGACCGAGGTCGAGACGCATATCGAACCGATGGAGACGGGTGCGCCGGCCGGCCATGACGCGGCCTGGGAGACGGTCGAGGACATCGGCAAGGCACTCGCCAGCGAGACCGCGATGCTGAAAGGACCGATCCACGACATCCACAATGTCAGGGTGCGCCAGACGTTGAACGGCCTGGTGGTGAACTACCATTGCCGCGTCGACCCGGCGCTCGACGTCGCCTCGGTCCATGCCGCCGTCGACCAGATCGAGCGGGCGGTCAGGATCGCGCGGCCGCAGGTCTGCCGGCTGGTGAGCCATGCCGAGCCGACGATCGCGGGATCGGCAAGCTAGGAGCAGGCCCGATCGGGCACGCTTCCGGCTGAGCGACGCGGCGCACCCTTTCGGCCGTCGAGTCGGCGGGCTACAGACCACCTCAACGATCCGGCGCGCCGGATGATCCGAAACGCCGCTTTTCAGAGTTCCGCATGCGCTCCGACGACACCCCGCTGATCCGTCTCGAGGACTACCGCCCGTCCGACTGGCTGATCGACACGGTCGATCTCGACATCAGCCTGCACCCGACGAAGACGCGCATCCGCTCCCAACTCGCCCTGCGCCCCAACCCCGCCGGCCGGCCCGGTGCACCGCTCGTGCTCGACGGCGACGAGCTGAAGCTCGTGGCGATCAGGCTCGACGGGCTGCTGATCGACGAGGCCGCCTACAGCGTCACCCCGCAGCAGCTGACGCTGCACGCCCCGCCGACGCGGCGCTTCACGCTGATGATCGACACCGAGGTCGACCCCTCCGCCAATACCAAGCTGATGGGGCTCTATCTCTCCTCGCATGTCTACTGCACCCAGTGCGAGGCGGACGGCTTCCGCCGGATCAGCTATTTCCTCGATCGCCCCGACGTGATGTCGGTCTATACGGTGCGGCTGGAAGCCCGGAAGCTGATTGCGCCGGTTCTTCTGTCGAACGGCAATCGCGTGGCCGCGGGCGAATTGCCCGGCGGAGAGCGGCATTTCGCGGTCTGGCACGACCCTCACCCCAAGCCCGCCTATCTCTTCGCCCTGGTCGGCGGCGCGCTCGACCATGTCCGGCAGAATTATGTCACCGCCAAGGGACGCAGCGTCGAACTCGCCGTCTATGTCGAGCCCGGCAAGGCCGACCGCGCCGGCTGGGCGATGGACTGCCTGGTGCGCTGCATGCGCTGGGACGAGCGCGTCTTCGGCCGCAACTACGATCTCGACGTTTTCAACATCGTCGCCGTGTCGGACTTCAACATGGGCGCGATGGAGAACAAGGGTCTCAACATCTTCAACGACAAATACGTGTTGGCCGACCCGCAGACCGCGACCGACGGCGACTACGCCTCGATCGAGGCGATCATCGCGCATGAGTATTTCCACAACTGGACCGGCAACCGCATCACCTGCCGGGACTGGTTCCAGCTCTGCCTGAAGGAAGGTCTCACCGTCTTCCGCGACCAGGAATTCTCGGCCGACGAGCGCTCGCGGCCGGTGAAGCGCATCGCCGATGTGCGGACGCTGCGCACGACACAGTTCTCCGAGGATGCCGGGCCGCTCGCCCACCCCGTCCGCCCGCGCGCGTACAAGGAAATCAACAACTTCTACACGCCGACGGTCTACGAGAAGGGCGCGGAGGTGATCCGCATGCTCAAGCTGCTCGTGGGCGATGCCGCCTTCCGCGCCGGCATGGACCTCTATTTCGAACGCTGCGACGGCACCGCGGCGACGATCGAGGACTTCCTCGGCTGCTTCGCGGAGAGCTCGGGCCGCGACCTGACCCACTTCGCGCGCTGGTACGAGCAGGCCGGCACGCCGACGATCGTCGCTTCGGGCCGCTACGACGCGGCGGCGCGCAGCTACACGCTGGATCTGGCGCAGAAGACGGCGCCGACACCGGGCCAGTCCGAGAAGCAACCCGTCGTTCTGCCGGTCGCGCTCGGGCTCGTCGGCAGCCGAGGTGACCTGCCGCTCGCGACCGCGTCGGATGCCTATGCCGGCAATGGGATCGTCGTCTTCGACCAGCCGTCGCTGTCGGTCACCTTCACCGACGTCGCCGAGCCGCCGATCCCCTCGCTGCTGCGCGGCTTCTCGGCTCCGGTGCGGCTCGAGCTCGATCTCGACGAAGCCGCGCTGCTGCGCCTGTTCTCAGCCGACAGCGACCCGTTCAACCGCTGGCAGGCCTGGCAGACGGTGGCGATGCGCGCGCTCGTCGAGGCCGGGCGCGACCCGGGCCGCCCCGACGCTCTCGTCGGCACGGGTCAGTCCCTGGCTGCTGGCCTTCGCGACTTTCTCAAGACCGAGGCCCCCGCCGACCCCGCCTTCGCGGCGCAGGTCCTCCGGCTACCGGCGCTCGGCGACGTCGCACGCGAGATCGGGCGCGATGTCGATCCCGACGCGATCCAGGCGGCCCATCGCCGCCTCTCGACCGAGATCGGTCGCCAGCTCGGGCGCGATCTGCTGGAGCTGCGCGAGCGGCTGGCCTCGGCGGCGCGCTACAGCCCTGATGCGGCTTCGGCCGGCCGGCGGGCGCTGCGCAACGAGGTGCTCGGGCTCATCGCGCTTTCCGCCCCCGACAGCGGCGCGCAACTGGCGGAGGCCCAGTTCGCGGCCGGCGACAACCTGACCGACCGGCTGGCGGCACTCGCCGCGATGACGCTGATCCCGGGCGACGCTCGCGAGGCCCTGATCACGCGGTTCGCCAAGACCTATGCCGCCGAACCGCTTGTCCTCGACAAATGGCTGATGGCGCAGGCGCTGATCCCCGAAGCTGGCACGCTGGAGCGCGTGCGCGCGCTGATGCAGCACCCCGCCTTCTCGCTGACGAACCCGAACCGGGTGCGTGCGCTGATCGGCGGCTTCGCGGCCAACCTGACCCAGTTCAACCGCACGGACGGTGAGGGCTACGCCTTCCTGGCCGAGATCGTGATCGCGCTGGATCGCACGAATCCGCAGGTCGCCTCCCGGTTGCTCGCCTCGTTCAAGAGCTGGCGGATGCTGGAACCGCGGCGCAAGGCCCTCGCGGAGGCCAAGCTGGCGATGGTGGCGCGGACGCCCAACCTCTCCCGCGACGTCGCCGACATCGCCGAACGGACGCTGGCCTGAGAAGGTTAACGGCAGCCTGTCGAAAAGGTTAACGTTTGATTACGCGCACAAGATTCAATCACTCCCACGTCACAACCTGAAGGCGAATTCGACGTCTCCGATTCAACTCCTGGCTAGACAAATCTTGTCACTCGGATTCAACTGAAAGTGATTCGCGGGGATGCGGCACGTCTCCCGATCTACTGACGGCAAGGTATCCGAAGGGGGACGGGCATGACGCGTGCCAACGCGGACTGCGCAACTGTGCGCGCAGATTCGATTCTGGGTGTCGCACGATCGCTGACACATCCACTGTACCAGCGTTTTGAGTCCCTCGAGCCGACATTCCGCACCGTTATCCCCGGTCTCGTCGCCCTCTTCATCCTTCTTCTGGCCACCGGCGGCGCCATCCAGACGACGGCGATGCGCGAGGACGCGCTGGCCGATGCCGTCGGCGACATGGACCTCGTCTCGGCCCTGCTCGCCCGCGAACTCGACAGCGCCTCGCAGCGCGGGGTCGCTCCTGCCGCCGTGCTCGCTGCCCTCGCCTCCCGCCACCTCGCTGCCCATGGCCGCATCGTGCATGTGAGCGCCGAGGACGGACACGTCATTTCCAGCCACCCCGCCATCGGGCAGACCAAGCGAAGCCTCGTCGACTTCCTCGGCCCGACACAACCGCTGACCGCCTTCGGCGATCGTGCCGGCGTCATGCGGATCGTCCTGCCCGACGGTGTCGAAGCCATCGCCGCGGTCCGCAACCTCGCCGCGCCGCTCGGCCAGGTCGCGGTACTGCACCCGGTCTCGCGGGCCCTGTCGATCTGGCAGCAGCGGCGCAGCGGGCTCGCGCTTCTCTTTGCGACCGCCGCCCTCGTGCTCACCGCCATCACGATCGGCTTCATCGTGCAGTCGCGCCGGGCCCGCGCCGCCGACGAGGATTGCGACTGCATCCGCGAGCGCATCGACACGGCGCTGAACCGCGGCCATTGCGGCCTGTGGGACTGGGATCTCGCCCGCGGCCGCATCTACTGGTCGGATTCGATGTACGCCATGCTCGGTTATGCCCGGATGGGACAGTACATGTCCTTCGGCGAGGTCAGCGGCTTCATCCACCACGACGACGTCGACCTCTATGCGCTGGCCGACGCGATCAGCCGCGGCGAAGCCAAGCATCTCGACCAGGAGTTCCGGGTCCGCGACAGCGCCGGCAACTGGATCTGGCTCAAGGCCCGCGCCGAACTCGTCGTCGACCGGCGGACCCAGGCGCAGCACCTCGTGGGCATCGTCGTCGACATCTCGGAGCAGCGCCGCATGGCCGAGCGCACCGCCACCGCCGATGCCCGGCTGCGCGACGCGGTCGAAGCCATCTCGGAAGCCTTCGTGCTGTGGGATGCCGACAACCGCCTCGTCCTGTGCAACGCCAAATACCAGCAACTCCACAAGCTGCCGCCCGAACTCGCCATCGCCGGCGTCTGCCATGACGAGATCATGCGCTCGAGCGCCCAGCCGAGCATCGACCAGGAGCCGATGCGCTCGACTCGCGGCCATGATGGCTCGTCGTCCTACGAGGCCCGCCTGTCGGACGGTCGCTGGCTCCAGATCAACGGGCGGCGCACCAAGGACGGCGGCTCGGTCTCGGTCGGCACCGACATCACCAAGCTCAAGCAGCAGGAGGAGCGGCTGACACAATCGGAGCACCAACTCCTGATGCATGTCACCGATCTCAAGGCCTCGCGCCAGAAGCTGGAGGCGCAGGCGCAACAGCTCGCCGACATGGCCGAGCGCTATCTCGAGCAGAAGGCTGCGGCCGAGAGCGCCAACCGCGCCAAATCCGAATTCCTCGCGAATATGAGCCACGAGCTGCGCACGCCGCTCAATGCCATCATCGGCTTCTCCGAAGTCATGCAGAGCAACATTTTCGGGCCGCTGGGCGAGAAATACAGCGACTATGTCCGTGACATCCATTCGAGCGGCGGCTACCTGCTGCGCTTCATCAACGACATCCTGAACATGTCGCGGCTGGAATCCGGCAAGGTCAGCCTCGAGAAATCCGACATCGCGATCGGGCTCGTCATCGACGAGGCCGTGCGGGAGGTGCAGGACGAGATCGACCGCAAGGGCCTCGCGCTCACCATCGAAGGGCCGCGCGACACCCATCTCGAGGCCGATCCGCACGCGCTCTTCCAGATCCTCGGCAATTTGCTCGACAACGCCGTCAAATTCACCCCCGAGGAGGGCCAGGTCGCCATCCGCATCCGACCCGTCCCCGGCGCCGTCAACATCTTCGTCGAGGACAGCGGGATCGGCATTCCCAGGGACAAGATCCACCGCATCGGCCGGCCGTTCGAGCAGGTCGAGGGCGACCTCACCCGCAGCTACAAGGGCTCGGGCCTCGGCCTCGCCATCGCCCGCTCGCTGGCGGAACTGCATGGCGGTTCGCTGCGACTGCGCTCCGCGATCGGCGCCGGCACCATCGTCATGGTTCATTTGCCGCTGGACGGCGGCGCCGGCCGGGTCATGGCCCGGGCGGCCTGACCATCAACTGCTGCGGGCGGCGCCGAGAACCCGGTTGAAGATCGCGCGGACGCCGCCGCGCACCTCGTCCAGCTCAGCCCGCAGGACCTTCGCGTCCGGCCGTCCGACCGCGGTGGCGATCCGGGTCAGCACGCGGGCCGGCACGGCGGCGGGATCGAACGCCTCCTCGACGGTGAAGCGCTGCCAGAGCTGGACATCGCCGATCAGCCGCGCCGCCTCCTCCAGCGCAGCCCCATCGGCCTCGGCCAGCAGCCCGGCGGCGCGCGCGGCGCCGAAGACCGACACCGTGTCCCGCACCAGCAGGGCCGGGTGATCGGCCGCGTGGGCCAACACGAGATACTGCGCCAAGAAATCGAGGTCCGTCAGGCCGCCGAGGGCGAGCTTGAGATCCCAGGGATTCTTCTCGCCCTTCTCCTTTGCGATCAAGGCGCGCATCTGGGCCACGGCCGCGGCCACCTTCGCCGGCTCGCGGCGGCGGCTCAGGATCGCGCGAATCGAAGCCTCGGCGCGCCCCGCCAGTTCGGGATCGCCCGCCACGACCCGGGCGCGGGTCAGCGCCATCTCCTCCCAGATCTCGGCCTCGCCGCGGTGATAGGCCTCGAAGCCCGCGAACTGGGTCGCGGCCGGGCTCTTGTTGCCCGACGGGCGCAGCCGCATGTCGACCTCGTAGAGCGTGCCGCGGCGGGTCGGCACCGTCAGCGCCGCCACGAGGCGCTGGGTGAAGCGCACATGCCAGGTCACGGGATCGAGGCTGCGGCGACCTTTGCTGGGCTCGGCATCCTCCGGCCGGTCATAAAGCAGCATCAGGTCGAGATCCGATGACGGCGTGAGCTCGCCCGCACCGAGCCGGCCGAGCCCGACCACCACGCTCTGCGCCCCCCTGATCATGCCGTGATCGGCCGCAAAGGCCGCGCGCGTATCGTCGAAGGCGACGCGCAGGCAAGCCTCGGCCACAGTGCCATAGGCCTGGGCCGCCGCCTGCGCCGGGTAGACGCCGGAGAGGAGACGCGCGCCGACGAGGAAATTCTCCTGCCGCGCGGCGTCGCGCAACCGGTCCAGCCCCTCCTCGACGCTCGGCGGCGGCGAGCCGACGACGCCGCGGATCCGGCGCACCAGCGCGTCGCAGTCGATCGAGGCCTGGCCGAAGGCGGGGTCGATGACGCCGTCGAGCACATGCGGGTGCAGCGCCGCGACCCTGGCGAGGCGCGGGGCGCTGCCGAGGATCTCGGCGAAGAGCGTCAGTAGCGAGCCCTGCGAGCGCAGCAGCGTCAGCAGTTCGACGGCGGCCGGCATGCGGACGAAGGCGTTGTCGAGATGGGCGAGCGCCCCGTCGGGATCGGCGGTGCGGCCGAGCGCGACCAGCAGGGCCGGCGTCAACTCCGTCAGAACCTCGCGGGCGCGGGAGCTGGTGACGGCGGCACGACGGCCGAAATGCCAGCCCCGCACCGTTTCCGCAGCCGTGCCGGCCTGGCGGAAGCCGAGCTTCTGCAGTGTCTCCAGCGTTTGCGGATCGAGATCCGAGCCGGTGAAGCTCAGCGTGCCGGCCTCGCTGGCAAGGCTCGGCCCCTCCTCGAACAGGAGTGCGTAATGGCCCTCGACGCGCCGGGCATGGGCGGTCAGGGCCTTGCCGAAGGCGGCCGTCGAGGGATAGCCGCAGAAGCGGGCGAAGGCCTCGAGATCGGCCGCCGCCTTGGGCAGGGTCTGCGTCTGCTCGTCATGGCGCATCTGCAGACGGTGCTCGATCGTCCGCAGCCAGCGATAGGACTCAGCCAGTTCGTCGCGGGCAGCCGGCGTGATCCAACCCTCCTGCGTCAGTTCCCCCAGCATCTCCAGCGTGCGCGGTCCGCGCAGGGCTGTGCGCCGGCCGCCGAAGACGAGTTGCTGCGTCTGCACGAAGAACTCGATCTCGCGGATGCCGCCACGGCCGAGCTTCACATTGTGCCCGGCGACGGCGATGGTCTCATGGCCCTTCACCGTCTGGATCTGGCGCTTCATCGCGTGAATGTCGGCGATGGTCGCGAAGTCGAAATATTTGCGCCAGATGAAAGGGGCGAGATCCTTCAGGAAGCGCTGGCCGAGCGCGATGTCCCCCGCGACGGGACGCGCCTTGATCATCGCCGCGCGTTCCCAGTTCTGGCCGACGGTCTCGTAATAGGCATAGGCGGAGGGCAGCGGCACCGCGACATGGGTCGAGGCGGGATCGGGCCGCAGGCGCAGATCGACGCGGAAGACATAGCCGTCGGGCGTCCGCTCCTGGATGATCCGGGCGATCGCTTGCGTGAGCTTGACGAAGAAGCTCGTGGGCTCGGCGACGCCGGCGGCTTCGGCCCTGTCGGGGTCGAAGAAGACGACGATGTCGATGTCGGAGGAGTAGTTCAGCTCGCCCGCGCCATGCTTGCCGAGCGCGAGTACGACGAGGCCCGACTCCCGCCCCGGATCGGTGAGATCCGGCAGGCGGATTCGGCCGAGATCGGCTGCCTGGCGAAGAACGTGGTCGGTGGCGAGCCTGACGGCGGTGTCGGCCGTGTCCGTGAGGGCCGCCGTGACGGTCTCGACGTCCCAGACGCCCCCGATATCGGCGAGCGCGATCAGCAGCGCCATGGTCCGCCGGAAGCGGCGCAGCAGGCGCATGAGTTCGGGCGCCTCGGTCGCCGCCGTCCCGGCGCGGGCGACCTCGGCGAGCAGCGCATTGCGCTGCGCCTCCGGTTCGCCCGTCAGGCAGGCGAGCAGCCCCGCCGGGTCCTGCCGCATGATCTGGGTGAGGAAGGGCGCATGCGCGACCAGGCCTGCCACGAGCGCCGCGCTGCGTTCGTTTTCGGCGAAATGAGCCGCCAGCGCCTGGGCGGACGCTTCGTCGTGCAGCCGCTCGATCAGATCCTTCGCCAGCAGGTTCGCGGCGCGGGTGCGGGCCGGCAGAACCGGCGCTGCGTTCAATCGGTCAAAGAGCCGCCCGGCCATGCCTCGTCTCCCTCAGAGCGAGGGGACGCCAACAGGCTTTGGCGCGTCTGTCGAGCCGGGACGCGCGCGCGAGGGCGGCATGTCCACAGGCTTGGACGCGCCCTGGGCCTCGATCGCGCCCCGCTTGACGGGCGAGTTGGCCTGCATCGGCAGGGCGATCACGACGCGCAGGCCCGGGGCATTGTCCTCGAGCCGCAGCTGGCCGCCATGCAGGCGCACCACGCCGGCCGCGAGCGCGAGCCCCAGCCCGAAGCCCGGCTTGCTGCGGCTGACGTCGAGCCGCACGAAGCGCTCGAGCACGCGGGCACGGTCCTCCGCCGGGATGCCCGGCCCATGATCGGCGACGGAGAGCAGGATCTCGCTCCCCTCCTGCCGGGCTGCCACCGTCACCTGCGCCCGTTCGCCGGCCGCCGGCTCGCCGTATTTCAGCGCATTGTCGATCAGGTTCGCCAGCGCCTGGCCGATCAGCTCCCGGTTGCCGGAGACGCGCAGGCCCGGCGACACCTCGGTGACGAGCGAAAGCCCCGCCTCCTCGGCCAGCGGCTCGTAGAGTTCGGCCAGGCCGGAGACGATCTCGGAGAGGTCGAGCGTGTCCATGCTGTCCTGAATCCGGCCGGTCTCGAGCCGTGCGATCATCAGCAGGGCGTTGAAGACGCGGATCAGGTTGTCCGCCTCGTCGATCGAGCCGTCGAGCGCGGTGCGCAGTTCGTCGGGCGAGTTCGCGGTGCGCAAGGCCTCCTCGGCCCGGTTGCGCAGACGCGTCAGCGGCGTCTTGAGGTCATGGGCGATGTTGTCCGAGACCTGCTGCATGCCGGTCATCAGTTCGCCGATGCGCTCGAGCATGGCGTTGAGGTTGAGGGCGAGCCTGTCGAGTTCGTCGCCCGTGCCGGCGATGGCGAGGCGGCCCTTGAGGTCGCCGGCCATGATCGACTGGGCGGTGCCCGTCATGTCGTCAATGCGCTTGAGCACGCGCCGCGCCACGAACCAGCTCGCGAAGCAGCCGAGGACGAAGACGAGCAGCAGCGACCACCCCGCCGCGCGGCGGATGACGATGCCGAGGCGCTCGCGCTCCTCGACGTCGCGGCCGACCAGCAGACGAAAGCCGGCCGGCAGCACGAAGACGCGCACGATGGCCCGGCTCGGCCGGTCGACCGCCTCGCTGGTGCGGGCATATTCGATCTCGGCCTCTCCGGGGCGATCGAGCGTGCCCGGCGGCAGCGCCTCGACATTGCCGGCGATCCGCTCGCCGACTGGAGTGGTGACCAGATAGAGCGAGGCGCCCGGCGCCCGCGAGCGACGCTCGATGATGTTGACGAGCCGCCGGATTCCGCCCTGCCGCTGCTGCTCGGCCAGACCCTGGATCTCGGCGTCGATGGTGGAGCGGATCTGGTCGTCGAGCAGGCGCTTGGCGTTCCAGGCGACATAGCCGAGCAGAAGCCCCGCGAAGAGCGCGAAGACGACGAGGTAGACCGCCGTCAGCTTGAAGGCGGTCGTCCGGAACAGGTTGGGCAGGAAGCGCTGCGCCGGCCGCGGCGTTACCCTCACCTCCCCCGCGGAGGGATCAGCGTTGCGTGTCACGGACCATGTATCCCGCGCCGCGGATGGTGTGGATCATCGGGTGCTCGAAACCCTTGTCGACCTTGGCGCGCAGCCGGCTGACATGCACGTCGATGACGTTGGTCTGGGGATCGAAGTGATAGTCCCAGACATTCTCAAGCAGCATGGTGCGCGTCACCACCTGCCCCGCATGCTTCATCAGATATTCGAGCAGCCGGAATTCGCGGGGCTGCAGCGGGAGCTCCGTGCCGGCGCGCGTGACGCGATGGGCGAGCCGGTCGAGATCGAGATCGCCGACACGGTAGCTCGTGGGCTCCGAGGCCGGGGCGCCGCGCCGGCGTGCCAGCACCTCGACCCGCGCGAGAAGCTCGGAGAAGGCATAGGGCTTGGGCAGATAGTCGTCGCCGCCGGCGCGCAGCCCTTTCACGCGGTCGTCGACCTGCGCCAGGGCGGAGAGGATCAGGGCCGGGGTCGCGTCCTTCTGCTCGCGCAGCGAGCGGATCAGCGAGAGGCCGTCCAGGCGCGGCAGCATGCGGTCGACCACGAGCACGTCGTAGCCGCCGCCTTCGGCCATGGCATAGCCTTCCAGCCCGTCGCCCGCATGGTCGGCGACATGGCCGGCCTCGCGGAAGGCCTTGGTCAGGTAGGCCGCGGCCTCGGCATCATCTTCGACGATCAGCAGTCGCATCGGCCAAGCCTATCCCAGAATGACAAAAAACGGCAGGCCGGAGGATACGCATCCGGCCTGCCGCGGTGAAGGCTGGTCCCCCGGCGCGGGGGCGACTGACTGCCGGGAGCACGCGAGCCTTGCCTTTGTTCCGCGCCGGCCGTCGCGGCCGACGCGGGAGATGGGACCGATCAGGCGGCCGGCTGGCGGCCGACCTCGAAGCCGATCTCGCGCTCCTTGCCGTCGCGCCAGATGGTGATCTTCACCTTCGAGCCCGGGGCGTAGGTCGCGATCTTGCGCGAGAGCTCGCGGGCATCCTTGATCTTCGCGCCATCGACCGCGAGGACCGTGTCGCCGCGCTTGATGCCGGCCTTGGCCGCCGGGCCGTTGCGCTCGGCGGCGGCGACGAGGGCGCCATGCGGCTCCTTCAGGCCGATCGCCTCGGCGACCTCGGGGGTGACCGGCTGGATCTGCACGCCGATGAAGCCGCGCGCCACCGTGCCGTCCTTCTTCAGGGCGGAGACCACCTGTTCGACGGTCGAGGCCGGAACCGCGAAGGCGATGCCGACATTGCCGCCCGAGGGCGAGAAGATCGCGGTGTTGACGCCGACGACCTCGCCCTTCTGGTTGAAGGTCGGCCCGCCGGAATTGCCGCGGTTCACCGCCGCGTCGATCTGCAGGAAGTCGTCATAGGGGCCCGAGCCGATGTCGCGGCCCTGGGCCGAGACGATGCCGGCCGTGACAGTGCCACCGAGACCGAAGGGGTTGCCGACCGCCAGCACCCAGTCGCCGATGCGCGGCTTGGCCGCGGCGAGCTGGACGAAGGGGAAGTTGCCGCCTTCGGTGACCTTCAGCAGGGCCAGGTCGGTGCGCGGGTCCGTGCCGATGACCTTGGCGTTCAGCGTCTTGCCGTCGTCGGTGACGAGCTGGACCTCGGAGGCCTTGTCGACGACGTGGTTGTTGGTCACCACATAGCCGTCCTGGCTGATGAAGAAGCCAGAGCCCTGCGACATGCCCTGGCGCGGCTGCGGCCGGCCCGGATTCATGCCACGCGGCGCCTGCTGCTCGAAGAAGCGGCGCAGGCCGGGCGGGAGGTCGTCCAGGCTGCCCTGGCCGTCATCGGCGGCGTCGATCGTCTGCTTGACGCGAACGGAGACGACGGCGGGCTTCACCTTCTCGACCATGTCGGCGAAGGAGGGAAGATTGGTCTGGACGCCCGAGAGCTGAATCGGCTGGGCGAAGGCGGGATGGTCGAACCTGAGCGCGCCGTCGGCGAGGCCGGCCGCGAGGCCGATGCCGAGGGTGGCCGCGCCGGCGAGCAGCGCGCCGCGCTTCAGGATGGAGCGAGAGGGGGTGGTCTGGGTCGTCATGGCGAGAACCTCGAAATCAGCGGCAGGGCCTTCCCTGCTCGTGACGAGGACCATGACCGACGCAGCCTTACGCCGATTTCGCCCGAAGATGACTGTTTCGTAAGGTTGCGAACTGTTTCCGAAGCGACGCCGCCGCTTCAGGGCGCCTCGGAATCCAGCAGGCGCTGGAGGCGACGGCGCTCCTCTTCGGAGAGCGGTGTCGCACTGGCGGGAGCGGGCATCGCCCGGCCGCGCCGCCAGGTGAAGACCAGGGCCGCCAGCAGGATCATCAAAGGCGCGGCCCAGAGCAACGCCGTCCTGACGTCAAAGGGCGGCCGCAGCAGCACGAAATCGCCATAGCGGGCGACGACGAACGCGCGCACCGCCGTGTCGCTGTCGCCGGCGACGAGCCGCTCGCGCACGAGCACGCGCAGATCCTTGGCGAGCGGCGCATCTGAATCGTCGATCGACTGGTTCTGACAGACGAGGCAGCGCAGCTCGGACGAGATCGCGCGGGCGCGGCGCTCCATCGCCGGGTCGGGCAGGACCTCCCCCGGCTGGACTGCCAGCGCCGGCAGGCCGGGCGCGAGCGCCAGCAGGATGGCGAGGGCGAGACGCGGCCAGAGGGCTCGACGCATGGCGCTCACTCCGCCGGCTGGGGAGCAGCGGCGACGGGCTCGGCCCTGGCGCGCCGCGGCGCTGCCAGCCGGAAGCGCCGGTCCGTCAGCGACAGCCCGCCGCCGAGCGACATCACGATCGCACCGATCCAGATCAGCAGGATCAGCGGCTTGTCGTAGAGCCGCACCGCGATGCCGCCGTCTTCCTGCGGTTCACCGAGCGCGACATAGGCCTGGCTCAGGCCATCTGTCCGGATGCCGGCTTCCGTGGTCGGCATGTTGCGGGCGAGATAGACACGCTTTGCGGCCTCGACGGGCTTGAGCTCGCGATTGCCTGAGAACACCTGGAAACGCGCCACATCCGCCCGGAAATTGGGACCGGTGCGCGGCATGATCGACTCCAGCACGACGGTGTAGCGGCCGCTCGTGAGGCGCTCGCCCGGCTTCAGCACGCCGATCGCCTCGGTGCTCCAGGCCACCGCGGCGATGCCGATGACGCTCAGGCCGACGCCGGCATGGGCGAGCGCGGTGCCCCAGGCCGAACGCGGCAGCCCCTTGGCCCGCGACCAGACGGCCGGCCACCCGCTGGCACGGCTGACGATCCGCTCGCCCAGATCGAAGGCGGCACCGGCGACGAGGAAGACGCCGAGGCCGATGCCCAGCGGGGCCAGCACGGGGCCGCCCCAGGTCAGGGCGATGAGCACGAGCGCGGCCAGGATCGCCAGGCCGAAGGCCGCGAGATTGCGCTGCGCCGCACCGAGCAGGTCGCCGCGCTTCCAGGCGAGCGATTGGCCGAGCGGCAGGAGCAGCAGCAGCGGCACCAGCACGGGCACGAAGGTGGCGTTGAAGAAGGGCGGGCCGACCGAGATCTTGTCGCCCGTCACCATCTCGAGCACGAGCGGATAGAGCGTGCCGATGAAGACCGTGGCGCAGGCGGTCGCGATGAAGACGTTGTTGACGACCAGCGCGCCCTCGCGCGAGACCGGCGCGAACAGGCCGCCCTGCCGCAACAGCGGCGCCCGCCAGGCGAAGAGCGCCAGCGAGCCGCCGACGAAGAAGACCAGGATCATCAGGATGAAGAGCCCGCGCTCCGGGTCGGTGGCGAAGGAGTGCACCGAGGTCAGCACGCCGGAGCGGACGATGAAGGTGCCCAGCAGCGACAGCGAGAAGGTCAGGATCGCGAGCAGGATCGTCCAGACCTTGAGCGCGTCGCGCTTCTCCATCACCACCGTGGAGTGGATCAGCGCCGTGCCGGCCAGCCAGGGCATTAGCGAGGCGTTCTCGACCGGGTCCCAGAACCACCAGCCGCCCCAGCCGAGCTCATAATAGGCCCAGTAGGAGCCCATCGCGATGCCGAGCGTCAGGAAGACCCAGGCGAGCAGCGTCCAGGGCCTGACCGCACGGGCCCAGACGGCGTCGATGCGCCCGTCGATCAGGGCCGCGACCGCGAAGGCGTAGGTGATCGAGAAGCCGACATAGCCGACATAGAGCAGCGGCGGGTGGATCGCGAGGCCGAGATCCTGCAGGATCGGGTTGAGATCCTGCCCCTCGGGCGGGGCCGGAACCATCCGGCGGAACGGATTCGAGGTCAGCAGGGTGAAGGCGAGGAAGGCGACCGTGACCATGCCCTGGGCGGCGAGCGTCCCAGCCCGCAGACGCACCGGGAGCGAGCGGCGCGACAGCGCGACGAGCGCGCCGAACAGCGTCAGGATCAGCACCCAGAGGAGCATCGAGCCCTCGTGGTTCCCCCAGACGGAGGTCAGCTTGTAGATCAGCGGCTGTGTCGAGTGCGAATTCGCGACGACGTTCTCGACCGAGAAGTCCGACCGCACATAGGAGGTGACCAGGGCGGCGAAGGAGAGCGTGACCAGCAGGAAGCAGGTGACGGCGGCGGCTGAGCCGACGCTGGCGAGCGCCCGGTCGTGCCGCGCGACGCCCCATAGCGGCACCAGCGACTGCACCACGGCGACGCCGAGCGCCAGCGCCAGCGCGAAATGGCCGATCTCGACGATCATGACTGCCTCATGGGGACGCCTGTGGGGCCGGCTTCGACGGGGGTGTCGATCCCCCCGCCCCGCCCGGCTGCCAATGGCCCTGCTTCTTCAACGTGTCTGCCACCTCACGCGGCATATAGGTTTCGTCATGCTTGGCGAGCACGGAGTCGGCGCGGAATTGATCACCGCCCTGGAAGACGCCCTCGGTCACCACGCCCTGCCCCTCGCGGAACAGGTCGGGCAGCAGCCCCTCATAGGTGACCTTGATGGTGGTGCGGCTGTCGGTGATCGAAAAGGCGACGCGCTGACCGGGCCCGCGAACCACGGAGCCCTGCTCCACAAGACCGCCCAGGCGCATGCGCGTGCCGGGCGTCACGCCCTTCTCCGAAATCTCCGTCGGGCCGTAGAAGAAGACGATCGTGTCGCGCAGTGCAAACAGCACGAGCCCGGCCGACAGCGCGAGCACGAGTCCGGCGGCGCCGATCAGCATCAGCCGGCGCTGCTTTCGCGTGTAGCGGCGCTTCCCGGCGAGCGGGCGCAGGGGCTCGACGGCGGTCATGGCGCAGTCTCCTTGAGGGCGAGTTCCCCGGCCAGCGCGTCCAGCGCCGCAGCGGCCGAGGCCTCCTGCGACAGCCGCTCGCGCGCCACGGCGAGCGATTCGCGCGCCGCCGCCTTGTCGCCGAGAACAGCCTGCGACCGGATCAGGCGCGTCCATTCCGGCAGCGTGCCGCCGCCTGCCTTCAGCCGCGCCGAGAGGCCCTCGACCATGCCGCGGATCGCCGCCTGCTGCTCGGCCGGCGGCAGCGCCGCGATTCCCCCGGCACCCGTCTCGGCTTCGAGCCGCGCCAGGCGCTGGCGGACGGTCTGGGTCCAGGGCGCGTCGGCGGCGGCCTCGTCGAGCAGGGCGCGCAGGCTGGCGATGGCGCCGGGCGCGTCCCCATCCTGCTCCTGCCCGATGGCGAGGAAGAACCGGGCCCGGGCATTCTTCGGATCGACACGCAGCGCGCCGACGAAACTCTCGCGGGCGGCGGCGGTGACGACGCCGCCGGCCGCCAGAGCCCGCGCCTCGCCGAGGCCGGCATAGGCATCGGCGCTCGCCTCGCCATGGCGAATCGCCGCCGCGAAGGCGGTGGCCGCATCGTCATAGCGGCCCTGACGCATGTAGACCGGCGCGATGACCGACCAGCCCTTGCCGTCGGAGGGGTTGGCGGCGAGATGGGTCTCGATGCGGGCGAGCGCGAGCGCGAAATCCTGCCGCGACGGATCGGCCTGGAGACGCGCCGCGAGCGGCTGGTCCGGCTTTCCGGGCGAGCCATAGGCGCCGTAGACCAGCAAGGCGAGGAGCGGCACGCAGGACAGAGCCAGCGCCGAGCTGGCGCGGCGGCGGCGCAGTGAGGATTCGGTCTCGCCGGCGGGCGCCGCATCGTCGCCCGAGGCGCGCAGCAGGCGACGCGCGGCCTCGGCGCGTGCGGCCTCTGCCTCGACCGGCCCGATCAGGCGGCGGGCGAGGTCGCGGTCGATTTCGCCGAGCTGCGCGCGATAAAGGCTCGTGGCGTCCCCGACATCGGCGAATGCGAGCGACCGGCCCCGGCCGAGCGGCCAGAGCAGGGCAAAGACGGAGGCCCCGGTCATGACCGCGAAGATGATCCAGATCAGCATGCTAAGCTCATAGCCAAAAGCGGCCGCCGCTTCATGCCCCGATGATGGCGACATAGGGTCACGCGGTGCACCATCTCGTCAGACCGAAGGCAATGTCAGGCGCGCCCGCAGCCCACCGAGCGGCGACCGCTCCAGCGAGAGCGCTCCGCCGTGCAGCTTCGCCAGATCGACGACGATCGACAGGCCGAGGCCCGAGCCGGGCGTGCCCTCGTCGAGGCGCCGCCCGCGCTTGAGCATATCGGCACGCGCATCGTCAGGCAGCCCCGGGCCGTCGTCGTCGATCAACAGGACGATCCTCCCCGAACCGGCGGGCGCCGGATCGAGCGAAACGGCGACCGTGGACTCCGCCCATTTGAAGGCATTGTCGAGCAGGTTTCCCAGCATTTCCTCGAAATCCTGCCTGTCGCCCCTGAAGCGCACGCCGGTTGACACGCTGTGGCTCCCGGCGATGCCACGGCCCTGCGATATCTTGGCGAAGGTCCGTATCAGCGCTTCGAGCGACGGGACCACCTCGGTGACGCCGCCCAGCGCGCCGGAGAGCGCGGCCGCGCGCGCGCGGTCGAGATAGTACTGAACCTGATCGCGCATGACCGCGGCCTGGGCCTTGACGGTCTGCGGGAGGTTGCCATCGCCGATCTCCGCCTCGTTGAGCATCACGCTCAGCGGCGTCTTGAGGGCATGGGCGAGATTGCCGACCTGGGTGCGGGCGCGATCGAGGATCTCGTGATTGGCGTCGATCAGCAGGTTCAGCTCGCCGGCGAGCGGGGCGAGATCGGGCGGGTACTGCCCGACGATGCGCGGCGTCTCGCCGGTGCGCACCATCCCGACGGCGCTTCGCAGCCTCGCAAGCGGGCGAAGGCCGAAGCGAACCTGGACGATCGTCGAGGCGACGAGCGCCAGCCCGAGCAGCACGAAGGTCATGGTCAGCGCGAAGCGGAACTCGCGGATATCGGCGTCGAGTTCGTCGGAGGGGGCGGCGACCGCGACCGTGAAGCGGCCATCCTCGCCGACGTCGATCTCGCGCTCGAGAATGCGCAGCGAACGATCGTCGGGACCGGAAATGTAGCTTTCGCGGATTCCGCGAGCATTGGGGAGGATCGGCTGGTCGAGCAATTTGGGCAATTGCCCGCCGACGAGCGAGCGGGAGGCGCGGATCGTCGGGCGCTCGCCGTCGAGGCGGATGATCTGCCAGTACCAACCCGACAGCGGCAGATCGAAGCGCGGCTCGCCGAGATCCCCGATCGCCTGGCGCTCCGTCTCGGGCGGCGCGGCGAGATCGGCAATCAGTTCCTTGATGTAGACGCTCAGGCGCTCGTCGAAGCCTCGCTCGGCCGAACGGCGGTAGAACGTCGTCAGCCCGGCGCCCGCCAGCACCAGCACCAGCGCGCAGCAGACCGCCGCCGAGACGAAGAGCCGTGCGCCGAGGGAGTAGCGATGCGGGCGGAACGGCATCGCCGTCGATCAGACCTTGGCGGGCGCGGCGCAGATATAGCCGAGGCCGCGGACGGTCTCGATGACCTCGACCCCGAGCTTCTTGCGCAGGCGCCCGACGAACACCTCGATGGTATTGGAATCACGATCGAAATCCTGATCGTAGAGGTGCTCGACCAATTCGGTGCGGGAGACGACGCGACCCTGATGGTGCATCAGATAGGCCAGCAGCCGATACTCGTGCGAGGTCAGCTTGACCGGATTGCCGTCGACGACGACGCGGCTGGCGCGCGTATCGAGCCTGACAGGGCCGCAGACGAGTTCGGACGTGGCGTGCCCGGCTGCGCGGCGCAGCAGCGCCCGCACGCGCGCCAGCAGCTCCTCGACATGGAAGGGCTTGGTGACATAGTCGTCCGCGCCGGCGTCGAAGCCGCCGACCTTGTCGCTCCAGCGGTCGCGCGCGGTCAGGATCAGCACCGGCATCGTCTTGCCGGCCCGTCGCCAGCCCTGCAGCACGGCGACACCATCGACCTTGGGCAGGCCGAGATCGAGGATCACCGCATCATAGGGCTCGGTCTCCCCGAGATAGAGGCCCTCCTCCCCGTCGAACGCCTTGTCGACGGCATAGCCGGCGTTCTCGAGAGCGGTGACGATCTGGCGGTTCAGGTCCTTGTCGTCTTCGACGACGAGCAGTCTCACGGCGGATCAACTCCTGTTGGGCTGGGAACGCCCGGCGCGCTCAGCGAATCGTGCCGACCTTGCCCGACTGTCCCTCGAGCGTCACGCGGGCGACGCGGCCGTCGCGCTTCAGCGTCGTGACCACATAGACGTATTCGTCGCCCTGGCGGCAGAGCCTGATGCGGACGACCTCGCCCGGAGCGGCCTGTCGGGCATGACGGGACGCCTGCGCCGGCTGGATCACGCGGCCTTCGGCCACGGCGTCGCGCGTTTCGTCTGCGGACAGGCAGGAAATCGGCTCCGGATTGTCGATCCGGTGGATCGGCAACGGAGTCGCCAGCAGGGACAGGGCCAGGAGGGTTTCGACGGGCATGATCGACATCGGCTAATCCCGCACGCGTGAACACGCCATGAATGCTGCGATCTGCCCTGAGTATGTCAGCGGATCGGCAGGCGTCCAAGGTATTCCTGCCCCCGCCCAATGACGGCGCTGATCTGGGCGATCACGATTTCGATCTCGGCCTGCGGGGCGCCGAAATCGGCCATTTCCTCGGCATTCGGATAGAACCAGCCCGCCCGCTCGGTGGTCACGCGACGCAGGACGACGCCGCCCAGCCGGACCGCGACGTCATAGCGTTCGGCCTCTTCGCCGAGCGGAACCTCCGTCAGATCCCAGGAATCGCCGTCGATGCGGCTGCGGCGGATCCAGTCGATGGCGACGCCGCCCGCTACCCGCCGGGCCCTGGCATGCACCGGCGACAGCGGCAGCAGGGCCGCCGGCTCCACCGTCGCGACGATCTCCGCCATGGACGGATCACCGATGTCGCGCTGGACGGGACCGACCCGGTAGCGTTGCTCGCGCCCGAGATCGGCGAGGTCGTCGGTCAGGGTCACGGCGGCACCGTCCAGCACGACGAGCCTCGCCCCCGGCGGCAGGGTCCGGCCCGCCGCCGCCTCCGAACCGCCGAGGCCGCGCAGCAGGCCGGACAGGCGAAAGCGCTGCGGGCCGATCAGCTCGACCTGCGCCGCGGTCACGATCTCGATCACGCCTTCGGCGCCGATGAGAGCGAGCGCATTGGCCCCACCCCGAGCCGCATCTGGTGTCACCGAGGACAGCACGCCGCCCCGCAGGCGCACCTCCAGAGTGGCCCTGATGTCGCTGCGCCAGAGCGGTCCCGGCGGCAGCGCCGTCAGCGTCTCACCGACGATCGAGGGCGCCTCGACCAGGCGCAGCAGCGCGAACTGCCCCACGCCATCCGCCTGCCAGACGGCGAGCGCACCGGGCCAGGGCTGGGCGAAGGCGGCGAGCGACAGCAGCGGCGGCGGCTGCGTGCGCGCGATCGGCAGGGAGAGCGGGATAGCCAGCGGACGACCGGGCAGAGGCGGCGGCGCGCGCGGCGTGCGCGGCAGGCTCGACACGCCGTTGTCGCGATAGATCGCCGGCTCGACGGCGCGCGCGCTCGCCCGGCGGGTCGCGCCCTCCTCGATCCGGGTCAACCGGAACAGCCTCTCGTCGCCCGCCACCGGCAGGGCCACGACGTCGCCGGGCTCGAGTTCGAGGCAACGCGGCGACAACTCGAGGTCGAGCGTCTCGCGGCCGGCCCAGATCTCCTGCAGGCGCTGATCGGCCAGCCGCTGGCCTTCGGCCGAGCGGGTTATGATCGCGGTGTCGAGTCCAATCTCGCGGCGTGCAGCGCCGGCCAGCCGGCGCGAGCGAGCCGCCGTGCCGCGGTATTCGGTCTCGCTATCAACGAAACCGAGGCGCAGTTCGAGCGGCAATTCGCTCTCCTCGGCCCGGCGCAGCGCGAAGGGGCGGCCCTCACGATCGAGGACGAGATCGTCATTCCCGACCCGGCGCGCGATGGGGCCGGAGCGGCCGCGGAAGACGAGCCGGCCCGCGCTCATGGTCGCGTCGAAGCCGAAGGCCTGGCCGAGCGGCTCCAGCGCCTGACGGGCCGAGAGCGGCCGTTCCAGCACATAACCGTCGAGGAAGCCGTCGACGGCGATCGCGTCGGCGGCGGGCAGGCCGAAATCGGCGAGGATTCGATGCAGCAGCCGGTCGACAGGCGCGCCTTCGATGCGGCCGTTGAGCCAGTGCCCGGTATCGTGGGCGGCGCCATCGGCCCAAATCCCTCCGAGATCGGGAAAGGCGGGAAACGGCCTGGCGTCATAACTCCAGACAAAGATGTTGGCCGGGTCGACCATGCGGATGCCGGTTTCCGGATGGACCGGGTTGCGCCCGGCCTCGAAACCCTCGCGCGCCGGATCGAAGCCGGAGATGACCGCCTCGAGCCCGCGTGCCTGGACCAGGTCGTCGCGCGCACCACTGGAGAAATAGGGAGCGCCGCTCTCGGAGGATTTCGCGTCCGGAAAAACATTGGGCGCATTCGCGCCCTTGTCGACGGCGGGAATGCCGATCTCGGTCAGCCAGATCGGCTTGGCACCGGGCACGAAGGCGGTGGGGGACGTTTCGACGCCGCCCACCCGCTCGACATGCGGGTTGCTCCACCACCCAACGAGATCCTTCGGACGGAAGACCCAGGGCTTGCCATGGCTTCCGTCCGTGATCGGCAAACGCAGTTGCGCGGCGCGACCGGCGGCATCGGCATAGTACCAGTCATAGGCCTCGCCGCCGGCCAGCCGGGCCCGCAGATAGCCGAGATCGGCCGGTCCCGTCGCCATGGCGCTGTCGGCATGGCCGGCGCCGTCGCGCCAGTCCGAGAGCGGCGGGTAGAAATCGATGCCGATCGCGCCGATGGCGGGCGAGGCCCAGAGCAGGTCGAGCGGGAAGGCGACGTCGCTGCCGCCATTGCGGACATCGGCGCCGTATTCGGTCCAGTCGGCCGCATAGGTCAGCGTGGCGGCCGGCAGAATGGTCGCAACCTGCCCGGCGAGGTCGACGAGGCCCGCGACCATCGGGTAGCCGCCCGTGCCGCGGACATGGGTCAGGCCCGGCATTTCCGAACCCAGCACGAAGCCTGCGACGCCGCCGGCAATCTGCGCCAGCCTCGCGTAGTGCAGCACGAAGCGCCGGTAGCTCCACTTGTCCGGAGCGGCGCAGGCGACCCGCTCACCCTCGGCAACGACATCCGAGGCGGTGACGCTGCCCAGGAACGCCGCCATCTGCGACTCGGCCTTGGCGGTTCCGTCGACGCTTCCGGGCGCTCCCCGCGCGGGCGTGCAGGTGATCCGACCGCGCCAGGGGTAGCGCGGCTGGCCGGGCAGGCCCGATACGGGGTCCGGCAGGGCATTGCCGGCCGGGATATCCATCATCACGAAGGGGTAGAGCACCACCTCGAGGCCGTAGTCGTCGCGCAGGCGGCGGATGAGGCGGATCACGCTCTCATCCGAGGGAGTTCCGCCGAAGGCCGGCCGCCCCTCGGCTTGGCTCACCACGCGGGCCGTCGCACGATCAAGGCCCCCCACTGCCCATTCGGCGCCGAGCGTCGGCTTGTGGGCGATCTCGACGCGCGGCGCGATCGTGCAGGCGCCCGCCCGCAGATCGTCGCCGAACCAGGTGACGACGAGCGCAACCCGCCGGAGAGCGGGGCAGAGCGCGGTCAGATGCGCCAGCGCAGTGTCGACGTCGGCGCCGCCATAGAGTTGATGGCGGGTCAGGCTTTCGGTGACGCCCGGCTCGGGCTCGTGGCTGACGGCCCGCGTCTCGTAGACGAACTCGCCGGCGCCCGGGATCAGCGTCACCGCCCGGATCATCTGGGCGAGACCTTCGACGTGTCGCACGACCTCGAAGGAAAATTGCGGGACACGGTTGCCGTAATCGGCGAGCGGGAAACGCTCGAACACGACATAGGCGAGGCCGCGATAGGCCGGCGTCTCCCCGGCCTCCTTCGCCACGATCAGCGGGTCCGGCTCCTGCGCCTCGTCGCCCAGATGGACGCGCATCGCGACCGTCGTGACGTCGAGTTCCCGCCCATCGGCCCAGATGCGGCGCACGAAGGCGATCGGCCCTTCGCAGAGGCCGATCGCGAGGTTGGCATGGTAGGCATAGGTCGTCTCGACCGTCTTCGCGCGCGGGCTGCCCTTTCCGCCCGTTTTGGTCCGGGTCACCGTGACCTTGATCTCCTCCTCGAAGCGGGTCGCCCAGATCAGCTGCCCGCCGAGACGGGCCCGGCCATAGATCCGCGGGATCGCGGCGCCCTCGGTCGAGGCCAGGCCGCTGATCTCGGTCAGGCGCGGCCCCTCGACGCGGCGCGTCGACGCGGACCCGCCGAGCAGGGACTGGTCGATGCTCGCCCCGGCGATGCCGCCCAGCGCTTGGCCGAGCACGGCACCGATCGGGCCGCCGACCGCGCTGCCGAGCGCACTGCCCGCGACCTGCAGAAGGAGAGTCGCCATCAGTCGGTCACTCCGGGAAAGGAAAAGGCGTGGCTGAGATGCCGCCGCCACCACGGCGTGAAGGCGACCTCGGCGACCGCCGCACCGTCATGGGCGTGGATGATGCGATCGGTCGCGCTCAGGATCGCGCAGTGCTTCGCCGGCAGATGGTCCCGCCAACGAAACAGCAGGACGTCGCCCGCGCGTGCCTCTCCCGGCTCGACGGGGACGAGGTGGCGCAGCGCCGCGGCGGCCAGCGTTTCCGTCCCGAGACTTTCCGCCCAGCCCGGCGTGTAAGGGGGCGGCTGCTCCGGCTCGCTGCCATGGAGATCGCGCCAGACGCCGCGCACGAGCCCGAGGCAGTCGCAGCCCACGCCCCGCAGGGAAGCCTGGTGGTGATAGGGCGTGCCGATCCAGCCCCTCGTCGCCTCGACGATGTCGTCACGGAGCAGGGGCGCCTTCATCGGAACAGGCTGCCGCCGTCGAGGGCGCCATCACCCGGCCGGACGCCGCCGATGATGAAGTCGTTGCCGGGAATGTGGGGGAAGCCGCGGAAATTGACCCCGTTGCCGAACTTGGCCCGGCACGTGGCGAAGCTCTTGTCGCAGCCGGGGGAGACGGTGAAGTGTGAAACGAACAATCACATGGCCATAAGCCCAGGCTAAGCGGGATGAGCCGGGATTAGGCGGGATCACGCGGAAAATGCAGCTATCGCAACGGCATATCTGAGGCGAGGCGGCGTGACCGGTGACGTTTCATGGCCATTTGATTGTTCGCCGAAAAATGGCCTCCGCGGCCTCCCTGCAGGACGGCTCGAACCGGCGGGCGCCGCTAAGTCATTGAAAATCCGTCCGCGCGCCTTCCGGAAGTGGGATGATTTCCGCCAGGGTGCGGCCTCTGCATCCCACTTCGGTCAAATCGCTGAAAAAACGAGCCTTTCCGCCGCTCCGGCCTTCGCATGCCGCTTTCGGAAGTGGGATACAAAAACCGCTGTCACCAAGGCCGCCATCCCTGCAGGAAGGACCAGATAAAGATGAACCCCGCCAGCATGCCGAGCGCGGCAACCAGCAGGCCGTAGCGGCTCGGCGGCGGGTCCGGATCGTCGGAATCCTGCACGGGCAAGGCGCTCAGTCGCTGATCCTAGTCAGCACAGCCCGCATCTCGATACCAGGCACGACTTTCGACGTGCCCCTTAACGACAGGGAACCACTGACGACGCTGCCTGAGAAATCGACCTCGATATTGTCGAGACCGAACACGTTCTCGATCGTCGGCATGACAGAGTGTCGGCCAACCTGGACCTTCGCCGACACTGCATCACCTTCTTCGCGATATGTGCCGACGTAAAACATCGCAGAATCGCCACCACGTATCCGACCGGCCTCGATGACAACAACACCGCATCCCGCGCCCCGCTGAGTCTCGAACTCCGCTTTGTAGGTTCCAGCTTGGATTGGCATGACTATTCCTTTTGCTTGTGGACAACCCCAACTTCGACCCTGAGTCGGCTGTCTTCCGCAAGTTCGCTCTCAACGCGTAAGCATTTGTCCCCGCTATCCTCAGCCGGTCGCGCCTCTAAGCCGAACCGCGCCGCCTTCTCCCGCCGCGCCAGCTCGCGCGCATTGGGCCGGTCGATCCGCAGATAAGTGGGATCTACGGGAAGGTCGACGCGCCGGCCGCCGCAGTCCGCGGCGAAGCCGTCGGCCGCCTCGCGCGTGCAGAAGCACCAGCGCATCATCCGGCGGCCGCCGTCGCGCCGGTGCGTCGTCTCATAGTCGTGGCGCGCCGCCAGGCGCAGCATGATCAGATGCGCGTTGCCGAGCCCGGTCTCGGGCACGAGCATCTCGACCTGGAACGGGTGCGTCTTGTCTCGCATCCGGTCGGTGACCTCGCCCTTTCGCCTGCCCATGAGTCACGGCCTCCTGACTCCCCGCGTCAGGCATGTTCTTTTTTCGTTCTCATCACGGCGTCAATCTGGGAGCAGCCCCGGCAAGAGGATCGGGGCGTCAACAGGAGAGCGTCGTCATGAGTAAGACCCGCCCGCAGCGCGAGACCGTCAAGCACCTGACCTATTTCGTCGTCCAGACCTTCAGCGCCGTAAAGGGTGCCAGGGGCAAGATCAGCGCGGATACGCCGATGGAGGCGAACGACGAGGACCATGCCCGGCGCCTGTTCGAACGCTACAAGCCGATCCGGGCCGGCGTCGTCGCCTTCCGGCGCACGGGCGATCCGAAGACGGGCGACTGGGAGGACGCGGTGGTCATCGCGCGCCATGGCCAGGTCTCGGCCGATGTCGACCAGCTCGAGGCAGCGGATGACACCGCGGCCGATTCCTGGGATCTCGGCCCGGCCGATTTGAAGGTCGCTTGAACCAAGGCGGCGGCCGCAAGGCCGCCGCGTCTCACCTGGTGAAGCCGTAACTCTTCGCGACGCGTCTGATTTGCGTGCAATGGGCGGTCTTCGACGAGGCGCTCATGCCTCTCAGCTGGAATTCGTTGCCGGCCGTCATCGTCTTCAGGTTGGAAGCGAAGCTGAGATCGTCGGGTCGGATCCGTTTTTCCACGAAAGCGGCAATAGCGCTCTGCTCGAAAGCCAGTCCGCACAGCTCCTCAGAGGCGAGGACCGATCCCAGTTCATTAGCGAGCGCGATCGATTTCAAGTCCTGCGCCTGGACGACGGGCGCAGCCAGCGACAGCGACAGAAACACGAGCAGCTTTATTGTCAGGGCTTTCATTTCAGGTCGCGGAGAAACACCGGGATCGACCTGTTCGGATTGAGAGGGTCGGCGATCATCTGGCCCGCAAGGTCGTTGCATTGGGAAGACTCCATCAGAGACGTCTTCTTGGCCTGTTCGGCTAGTGCAGACACTTCCGCTTCTGTGACGGCATCGAGCTGGGCTCGCTGGCCTGCGAGGCCCACCGCCATGACGGCGAGTGCGATCACCTCCTGATTGAGCGACCAGCCAGGGCATTTGGCTCCGACAACTTGCTGCGCGACGCCCAGCTCGACCACCTTCGACACCAGCGGCGAGCGCTCCTGGCTCCGAACTGCTTGCGGTATCGCGAGCGTTAGGACGGCCGCGATCATCAACACCCTCATATCTCGCCTCCAGCCCACACCACTTTGCCTGCGACTCTCAATGCTTCGGCATCTGGCGGCGACAGCGTCTCCGAGGCATATCTCTCATTGTCGCTGATCAGCACGATCGAGTTCTGAAAGCCGACTGCAATGCGCTTGATCCTGACATTGTTGCCGTCGACCAGTACGTAGATCCCGTTCACGTTGGCCTGCTGGAACCGCGTATCGGCCAGCACGATCGCGCCCTCGGCGATCGTCGGCTCCATGCTGTCGCCGCGGCTGTCGAGAAAGCGGGCGTATTTCTCGGGCACCCCGAGGCGCCGCAGCCAGCTTGTTGGAAACGGCAGCCGGCTGATCTCGTAGGGCCGCGAATTCTCGACGCCTGAACCTGCGCTGGCGATGACATCCAGGAGCGGGATCATGGTGACGCCCGCTCGCTCCTCGGTTTGATCATGGCCCGTCTGAACGGCCGTTCCGGCCGGCGCGGCCCGTCCAAAGACCAGCCAGTCGAGCGATGTCGCGCTCGCCTCGCACAGATTCGCGATGGGCCGGAGCGGCGCCTTGGCCCTGCCTTCTCGCCATTTGGCGAGTTGCTCCGCCGAAACGCCGGCAATCTCGGCAGCCGCTTTCATCGTCGAAAATCGACTTAACAACACAATGAATCGCTCTTTGAATGCGTCGTCTAGCTCTTCGTCGATCATTGTCGCTATTCGTCGATTATCGACCTTGCGTATCGCTAAAAGTCGAGCTACGGTATCGTTCGTTACTCGCAAGGTTAACAGACGGCGGCCATTCCCGCCAATCGTCGAGGCCCCATGCACGAAGCTGACATCATCGCCGCGGTTCGGAAGTCGCAGTTCCGCTTTCTGCCGGCCATCGCCGAGCGCTACGGCGTCTCCGACGTCGCGCTGCGCGCCGCCCTTCGCCGGCCGCAGCTCGGCGCGGAGAAGGTGATCTCCAAGGCGCTGAAGATCCCGCTTCACATCCTCTGGCCGGACCGCTGGTCGGCCTCGGGGGAGCGCCTGGTCCGGCGCGGCCGTCCGCGGGCGATGAAGAGGGCCGCCTGATGTCCCTGCTCGCCAACCTGACTGCCGGCTCGCCGATGTTCCTGGCCGAACTGGCCACAATCGACGTCTCCGACCGGCTCCGCCCCGTCACAGAGGCCAATGCCCAGCTCACAGCAGCCTCGATCAGCGAGCTGGGACAGCTGCAGCCCATCATCGTCCGCGTTCATCCCACAGGGAACGGCCTGAAGCTGATTGCCGGTGGCCGGCGCTGTGCGGCGACGGCGCTTCTTGGGCGCAAAGAGATCCTGGCCGTCCTCGTCGAATGCAACGACGACGAAGCGCGCATGATCGAGATCGACGAGAACCTCGCCCGCGAGGAACTCAACCCTCTCGATCGCGCCTTCTTCCTCGCCGAACGCAAGCGCGTCTACGAGGTGCTGAACCCGCAGGCGGCTCACGGCAAAGCGAAGAAGCCGAAGACCGATGCCGGGAAAGTCGCAAACATTGCGACTTTTGCTCGCTTCTCCAAAGATGCAGCCAAGGCGACCGGGCTGAGTGAACGCTCCGTCCAGCTGGCATGTGCGCTTGCCGCCGCTCTCTCCCCCGATGCCGTCGCCCTCATCCGCGGCACAAAGCTCGCCGACAACCAGGCGCAGCTGCAGGCGCTCGCGGCGCTCGATCCAGCCGAGCAGGTCACGGCCGCCCGCGAGGTCGCCGAGGGGCGTGCCAGCAACGTCGCCAAGGCCCGCGTCAGCGCCGGCCTCGTGCCCGCCGGCGCGGTGCGGCCTGAGGATGGGCCGCTCGTCAAGCTGGAGGCGCTGCTGGCGCGGATGACGCCCGGCCAGCTCCGCGACGCGCTCGCCATGGTCCAGGCCAAGGTCGCGGCGGCGGATGCGGCGCAGAAGCCCAAGGCATCCAGGCGCGGAGCGGCAGCGTGAAGCTCTGGCTGAACCCCGCCGAGATCGCGGAGCTGGCCCTGCCGGGCCTGCCGACGACCAAGCGCAACGTCAATCTGCTCGCCGAGCGCGAGGATTGGTCGCGCTTCTCCGGTCTGTGCCGGCCGCGCGCCGGCCGCGGCGGCGGCGTCGAGTATCACGTCAATCTGCTGCCCGTGGCGGCCCGCACGGCCTATTTCGGCGCCCATGTGCCGGTCGAGGCCGCAGCGACAGGCGCGGCCGAGGCGCTCCAGGCGGCCCCGGAGCCGGCTGCGGGCACGGTCCGGGCGGCGACGCTTCAGCTCGATGCGAGGCTCGCCGTGCTCGGCGCGCTCAAGGCCTTCACCCGCTCGTCGGGCCTCAGGCAGACGGTCGCGATCGGCCATTTCGTCGATCTCTACAATCTCGGCCGGGTCGACCTGCCCGATTGGGCGGGGAAGGTGCTGCCGCGGCTCTCGGCGCGTACCGTCCGGCGCTGGCTGGAGAGCGCCCGCGAGGGCGAGACGGAGCGCCTGGCGGTCGACAAGGGCGCCGCGCGCCGGGGCCAAGGCGTGCTCGATGCCGCCTTCGACGGCGAGATCAAGCATTTCGCGCTCGCGGTCCATTCCTTCAACGAACTCTACACCGCCCGCCAGATCTACGAGACGGTCCGGGCCGAGTTCGGCGCAAGGCTGGCGGCCGAGGGGCTGGCGCTGCCGGTCCAGCGCGCCTTCGAGATCCGCTTCAAGGCCTGGAAGCAGGAGCACGCCGCCGGCCTGCTCCGGATGATGGACCCGGACGGCTTCCGCTCGAAGATGCGGACCTCGGGCTCCTGCGCCCATCTCGTGCCGCATCTCAACGCGCTCTGGCAGATCGACGCCTCGCCGGTCGACGCGCTCTGCGTCGATGGCCGCCACTCGATCTATGTCTGCATCGACATCTGGTCGCGGCGGCTGTGCCTCTTCGTCTCGAAGACGCCGCGCTCGGAAGCCGTGCAGATGCTGATGCGCAAGGCGATCCTCGCCTGGGGCGTGCCGGATGCTGTGAAGACGGACAACGGCTCCGACTTCGTCGCCCGCGCCACGGTCCGCCTCTTCGGCAAGCTGCAGATCGAGGCGATCCGCTCGGACGCCTTCTCGCCCTGGCAGAAGGGCGTGGTCGAGCGCAACATCCGCACCTTTCAGACCGATTGCGCCCGCATGCTGGAGGGCTTCGTCGGCCACAGCGTCGCCCATCGCAAGACAATCGAGGGGCGCAAGGCCTTCGCGGCCCGTCTCGGCCAGAGCGACAGCGACGCCTTCAACGTCACCATGACGGGCGAGGCCCTGCAGGCGATCGTCGATCGCTGGGCGAGCGAGATCTATGCCCATCGCGGGCATGGCGGCATCGGCATGGTGTCGCCCTTCGCCCGCGCCGCCGCCTCGACACGGGCCATCCGCACGGTTGATGCCGATGCGCTGGCGACGCTGCTGATGCCGGCTCCCGATGCCGAGGGCATCCGCACCGTTGGCAAGAGCGGCGTGCGCATTGGCGGCTTCCACTATCTCGCGCCCGATTGCCTGCCGGGCGACCGCGTCTTCGTGCGGCTCGACCCGCATGACGCCGGCACCGTCTGGCTCTTCGACGAGACTGGCGACCGCTTCATCGGCCGCGCTCTGAACCCCGAGCGCGCCGGTGTCGACCCGGCCGAGCTGCTGGCCCAGACCCGCGCCGCGCAGAAAGCGGCGATCGACGCGCAGACGGCCGAGATCACCCGCCAGGTCAAGAAAGGCGTCACCCAGCGCACCGTGCTGGAGGGCCGCCTCAAGGATGCCGCCGCGGCTGCGGGCAACCTCGTCGCCTTCCCGCCGCGCTCCGAGATCCACACCACGCCCGCGCTCGATGCGGGGCTGGAGATCGCCGCAATGCGCAGAGGCGAGGCGCCGGCTGCCGCCCCGCTCTCCGAGGCCGCCTCCAGGGTCCACGCGCAGCTGCTGGCGGAGCTTCAGGACGCGGCCCCTGCGGCCCGGCGCGCCTCCAATGTCCGCCCGCTGCGCGACCACGAGACCCCGCAGCAGCGCTACCGGCGCTGGCTCGATCTGCATGCCCTGCTGGAGGCCGGCGAGCCGATCTCGCCCGAGCAGGCGGCCTTCTACGGCGGCTTCGCCAACAGCAGCGAGAAGCGCGGCCTGGACGGTCTCTACGAGGAATTTGGCGAGGCGGCGTTGCGTTAGCCGACCAAAAAAGAGCCCCGCCGAAGCGGGGCCGATCAAGTCATCACGAGGAACAGATGAACGCTATGACACCTGAAATCAAGACGGACGGCTTTCAGCGCCCGGCCTCGCTCGCCCTGCTGAAGAACGTCGTCCACATGGTCGGGCTGGTCCAGCGCCTCAATGATCGCGGCGCGCATATGCCGGGCTTCGGCGTCGTCCATGGCTACAGCGGCTACGGCAAGACCTATTCCGCCGTCTTCGCCCAGAACAAGACCGGCGGCCCGCGCATCGAGATCGGCGACAGCTGGACCAAGAAGACGCTGGTCCGCGCCATCCTCAAGGAACTCGGAGTGCGCGAGCCCAAGGGCACGGTCGCCGATCTGACGGAGCAGGCGATCATCCGCCTGGCCGAGCCCAACCACCCGCCGCTCTTCATCGACGAGGCCGACAAGCTGGTCGACAAGGGCATGATCGAGCTGGTGCGCGAGATCCAGGAGGGCGCGCAGATCCCGATCGTGCTGATCGGCGAGGAGCTGCTGCCGCAGAAGCTGATGAAGATCGAGCGCGTCCACAACCGCGTGCTCGACTGGGTCGCCGCCCAGCCCTGCGACCTGGAGGACACCCGCAAGCTCGCGCAGATGTTCTGCCCGCAGCTCTCGATCGACGATCCGATGCTGGAGGCGATGCGCAACGCCTCCGAGGGGCGCGCCCGGCGCATCGTCACCAACCTCTACCGCGCCCGCGAATTCGCAGCGACGCGAGGCCTGAAGGCGATCGAAGCCGGCGGCCTCGTCCCCGAGTTTTTCACCGGCAACCCGCCGGCGCGCACCTCCCGCAGGAGCGCGTGATGAAGCAGGGACAGTCCTCGCCACTCAGCGGCGGCAAGCATTACTGGGCCACGATCCGCAAGGTCGCGGGCGAGCGTGGCGGGCTCTTCACCGTCAACGACGTCTTCGGCCTGACCGGCGGCGTCACCCGCCCGGCCGTGACCAACTATGTCCTCGCGCTGCTCGCCGACGGCCATGTCGAGGTCGCCGCGACCCGGCACTGGGGCGGCCGCTGCGAGAAAACCTATCGCCTGCTGCGCCGGGAAGCGGTGGAGCCGGAACTCGGCAGGCTGCACAACCGCCAGGCCGTTCGTCGCCAGCAGCTCTGGCGGGCGATGCGCGCGCTGCAGAGCTTCACCATCCGCGAGCTTGCCTGCGCCGCCTCGACCGAGGAGGCGCCGATCAGCGACGGTGTCGCCCAAAACTATCTCTGGTGGCTGCGCCGGGCGGGCTATGTCGCCCTCCTAGGCCGCAAGGGCACGGTCGGCCATTACCAGCTGCTGCGGCGCAAGAACACCGGCCCCTTCGCCCCGATCGTGAGGCATCGCGAGCAGACCATCGTCGATCGCAACAACGGCGAGTCCGTTAACCTTAACGGTCTCCAGACCAAGGGATGGGCGGCATGAACCGCGGACCCGTCCCCGGCTCGGCCGGCAAGCTCGACGCCGTCGCCAAGGCCCGCCTCGCCTGGGGGGAGACGGTGCCCGCCGAGATCCTCGTCCTGGCGGAAGCCTGCAAGGCGCAGACCTCGCGCGCGCTTGCCAGGCGCCTCGGCTACTCCGACGCCGTGATCAGCCACGTGTTGGGCAACAAGTATCCCGGCGACGTCGCCAGGGTGCTGGCCACCGTCCGCGGCGCCCTGATGGGCGAGACGGTGCTCTGCCCGATCCTCGGCGACATCGGCCGCGACCGCTGCTTCCGCGAACAGGCCACGCCCTTCGCCGCGACGAACTCGACGCGCGCCCGGCTCTCCCACGCCTGCAAGACCTGCCCCAACCGCCAGCAGAAGGACACCGCCTGATGATCGCCTCCGGCTTGAAACTGATCTTCGCGGCGATGGCGATGCTCGGGCCCTTCGGCGCCGGCGCCATGCGGCCCTATGTCGTCGTCACCGAGGTCTATTTCTGCTTCCTGGTCGCCGGCGTGCTGCTCGGCCTGGTCGGGCTGTTCGGCTTCGCCTCGATGGAGCGCGACGAGCAGGCCGCGCACCGGCGCAACCTCCGCGGCGAGGGCTGAGCCGTGCAGCCCAGCACCGCCCAGCCCAAACCCCTCTCCGGCGATCTGCGCGAGATCCGCGACCTCTTCCGCCGCTATGTCGGGTCGCATCAGCGCCCGACGATCGACGCCTGCCGCGAACTCTATGTCGCGCTCAACGTCATGGCCGAGAAAGCCGACGTGCTGGAGGAGCGCGCCGCCGTCGCCGACGAACTCGAGGCGGTGGCGCGCGATCTCGACCTGGTCGCGAGCGCCCATGCCTCCCCCTCGCTTCAAGAGGCGTTGAAGCGCGACCAGCGCGCTCTGCAGGACCAGCTCGACCGCGGGGACGACGGGCGCGATCGCGGCCTCGCCCAGCTCTCGGCGCCGATCGGCGAGAGCAACGTCGTAACCTTCCCGGTGGTGCCGCGCCCGGCGATCTCGCGGGTCGACTGCCAGGGCGAAGGCGGGGACGCGGCATGAGCCTCCTCCTCGACCAGCAGCGCCTTCTGGCGGCCAGCCCGAGCCTGCGCCGCGCTCTCGACGGCCCGACGCTCGACGAGCGCGCCGACGCCATTCTCGCCGCCACCGAAGGACCGACCGGCTTCGGCCTCGACATGGACCTGCGCCACCTGGCCGCCCAGGTGAGGCGCCAGAGCGCCCTGCCGCGCGATGGCGTCCGCGACGGCCGCTTCCTGCTCAATCTGGAGCATGCCCTGCGCGATCTCGCGGTGCGGGCGCCGCTGCTGCCGGGAGCAGCGTTATGAGCGAGCGGCTGACCTCGCTGGCGCAGATCGTCGCCGCCGTCGAACTCGCCACCACGGTGACCCGGCGCGAGATGCTGTCGGACCGTCGCCAGCCCGACGTGGTCGAGGCGCGCTGCACCGTCTGGTGGCTGGCGTCGAAACTGACGCTGCTCAGCCTCCCCGCGATCGCCGCGGCGACCCGGCGCAACCATACCACCGTGGGCCACGGCATCCGCCAGGCCGAGGCGCAGCGCGCCCACGACCCCGATTACTGCGCCGCGACCGACGCCCTGCTGGCGACGCTCCATGCCGCCGAGGACAACGCTGCAATCAGGCTGGCGCAGCCGGTCGATCCGCTCGCCACCGCGCGCCGGATCCTCTGGGCGCCCCAGCGCGAGGCCGTGCGCATCTCCGTCAGCGAGGTCATCGCCATGGCCCAGCTCGTCGTCTCGGTCAGCGCCCCGCCGGATCCGCAGACCCTTTCAGACCTCATCCAGGAGATCCATCATGAGCAGGCTTAAATCCAAAACCCTTGGTGCCAATTTGCCGGTTCCTCAGAACCGCGACGATGCCGCTCGCGCCGTCCGCGAGATCGGCGACGATCGCCGCAGGCTGGCCCGCCTCGAGGCGGACATGAACGACCGCATCGCCAAGCTGAAGCAGGACTACGAGGAGAAGGCCGAGCCTTTCCGCGAGCGCGTTGCGGCCAGCACCGAAGGCCTGAAGATGTGGGCGGAGGCAAACCGCACGGCGCTGACGGGCGGTGACAAGACCAAGACGGTCGATCTCGGCACAGGCGAGGTGAAGTGGCGCCTGCGGCCGCCGAGCGTCCGCATCACTAAGGTCGAGGACGTGCTCTCGCGCCTGCGGGATCTTGGCCTCAGCCGCTTCATCCGCGTCAAGGAGGAGCCGAACAAGGAGGCCATCCTGGCCGATGCCGAAACCGCCCGCACTGTCACCGGCATCGCGATCGGTACGGCGGGGGAGGACTTCATCGTCGAACCCTTCGAGGCCGCGCTGGCTTCGGCGCCCACCACGTGAGGGCGCCATGACCCATGAGGAATCCACCAACACCATTATCGAGGTCGCCTCGCTCGCCGCCAATGCGGTCAGCCAGGCAATCGGCGGCTGCTCGCCCGGCTTCGAGCCGGATCCCGAGATGGTCGAGGATCTGCTCGCCCAGGCGTTGAAGCGGTCACTCGAAGGCTTCGACGGGCCGGTCGGAGACGACGGCTCGCGCAACCAGCTGCACGGCGCCCTCGTGCGCTTCCTGGAGGGCTGACATGAGCGTCCTCCTCTCCAAGGCCCGCGCCGGGCAGTGCCGCTGGATCGTCTGCGACGACGCCGGTGATCGGCGCGACCTCTTCGGCGGCCGCCGCGTCTGCGGCGCCGCGGTCAGCGTCCCGACGAGCTACTGCCTCGACCACCGCCTGCGCGTCTACGACCGCACGCCCCGCGCCTTCGCCCCGCCGCAGGACGCGTCGGTGCGCCGCCACGCCCCCGAGCCCGAGACCCAACCCGAGCTGACGGAGATCTTCGGATGAGCGCGTCACCCGTTGGGTGGATGGTTAACTCGGCGGGTGAGCTGGAGGCGCTCCAGCTCACCCGCCCAAAAGTCAATCACAGTATCAATCACCGCGATGGCGGAATGCTCTCCAGCCGCATCTCGAATTCGAGGGTCGAAGACCAGGGCCAAGTGAACCGGCGGACCTGCATAATCTTCGCGACGGCGGAGCACGCTGCGAACCATAGAGCGGGCGATAATGCCAGGGTCGTTCCCTCGAAGCCTCTGGCGATGCTTCACCGTATTGGCCACCTGATCACAGAAACGCAACTCCGGGCAGCGACGAACGACGTCGGCGCGATATTCGCCAAGCCCGCCCGTTGCAATGCTGGTCGGATCGACCGCGTAGGATGTCCACTCAGCAAGGTGCCAGGCGGTTGTGAAGGCGTTCACCAGAGCAAATATGGCTTCCAGCGTGTTCGTCGATCCCAAATTGACGGCAAGATCTCGCTCCCATTTCAGCTTCGAAAGCATGTCGGCCGGGCTCCGCAGCCCGAAAGTCTTTTGAACACCCGCATCGTCACGCTCGCTGCTAGGGCATCGCATGACTCAATCCTCAGCTCGCTTGCACGGGTAGTACATCCCGAACGGTCTCCGCACCCGCCTGCAATGTCCACACATCTGGCCGCTGCCGGCAATCCGCTCCGCTTCTGGGGGGCGGGCTGATGGTCGCCTATTCCTTCAACGAGCGCTTCGCTGAGCCGATCGCCAGCGGCCACCCGGCGACGGGCATCGTCAAGCGCCAGACCATCCGCTCGCTGCGCAAGCGTCATGCGAGGCCCGGCGAGCTGCTGCAGCTCTACCAGGGCATGCGGACGAAGCACTGCCGCCGGATCGTCCCCGACCAGCTCTGCACGGCCGTGCGGCCGATCCGGCTGTGGATCGCCCGCGGCTATGTCCAGCTGCTCGACACCGGCGAAGCATTCGGCACGGCCACGAAGCTGGACGACTTCGCACGCGCCGACGGCTTCCTGCATTGGAACGACCTTCAGGCCTTCTGGAAGGCCGCCCACGAGCAGGCGGCGGACCCAGACATGGCCTTCGAGGGCGTCATGATCAGCTGGTGTCCGCGCTCATGAAAAGCGCAGCCATCCCCCAGCGGCCCCCGATGCAGACAAGCGAGAGCGTGCTAACGCTTCGCCTCCCACACCAAGATGCCGACGCCCCCAACGATCATCAGCGCGCCGAACATCACGAGCGGCCCGAAATCCGTCAGGGTCTGCAGCAAATTCTGGAGATGACTGCTCGCCTGCAGGGCATGACCGGCGGGGTCGCGAACGACCGCGGGCGGCTTTGCCGCGTCCAAGTTACGCCAGTAACCGATGCCGACGAGCACCACTCCAACCAGGAAAACAGCAAGGCCTACCATCTAAGCTACCCCATCTCGGGTTTCAGGAAGGCATCCTGTAGTCGAACCGCCAGCAAGGCACCAATCGCTTCAGTAGTCGGGGGGATGGCATGACCGCCCCCGCCATCCCACTCCCGCTCCAGATCGACGCCGTTCGCTTCGCCGAGACGCGCCAGCGCGCCCTGCTCGGCGGCAAGGCGATCAAGGAGCTGCGCGGCGACCAGTTCGGCCAGCGCGACCTGGAGCGGCTCAATGCGGCCGCCCGCTCGCTTGAGACGCTGCGCAGGAACGCCGACGAGATCCGCGCCTTCCTGAAGCTCCCGGCCGAGCTGCGCCTGGCCGCGCTGGCATGGGCTCAGGCCCAGCTCGCCGCCGCGCCTGGCGAGGTCGTGCCATGATGGGTCTCACGCCCCGCCAGGCCGACTGCCTGCGCGTCATCCGCGAGCGGCTGGCGCAGTCGGGCGTGCCGCCGACCTATGACGAGATGTGCCTGCAGCTGGGCATTGCCTCCAAGAGCGGCGTCCACCGGCTGGTCGACGCCCTGGTCGAGCGCGGCCATCTGCGCCGGATCCCAAACCACGCCCGCGGCCTGGCGCTGGCCGGCGAGTTCAGCGCTAAGGCCGAAGCCGGCCTCGCCCGCCTGGAGAAGCGCACCGGCGCCACGCGCGCCGAGCTGATCCGCCGCGCCGTCGAGGAGTTCGTCGCCAGGGAGAGTGCAGCATGGGGGAGTTCGGCATGAGCCGGCCCAGACTTGCTAGTTTACGTCCTCAAGCAGCGGGCAATTCACTCCGCCGTTCTCGCCGCTTTCGACATCTGCTCGACGCGCGTCGCAGCACGCAACGCGATTTCCAGCTTGTCAGTGCGAAAAACAGCTTTCAGACCTTCGTTTCGGTCGACCATGAGCGGCTGCATGTGCATGGCCGCTGTAAGGCGGTCCATTGCCAATATCGTGAGCTTCAAAGCATCACGGCTGATCAGAACCTCGTTTCGCGGTCGTTTACGTGCTTCGCCCCGCCATTTGAGGTTGGCGGTTGTTGTGCTGCCGAGGGCAACACCTACAGGATAGCCGTGAGCGAGGGCATTGCGATATGCCAACACTTTCCGAGAAGTCTCGTAGAACATACCTATTCCGTCATCCAGCGCGCCCTCGAAGTGCTGCGACGCAACCTCTTTCAGACGATCCAGTCGGGCGGTCATGTCCATTTGATCGGTCCGAGGTCGCTGCCCAGCGTTCGGCAGCCCGTCGAATTCCCAGATCAAATGCTCGACCTGGTGCTCAAAAGTAGCCCAGGCCAGGACAATGATGCCGATCATCTCCAGCATCTCGGAGCCGTACGCAAAGCGGTCGCGATAGAGCTCGATGAAGAACTGATCTTCTTGCAGCTCAGGAAACTCACTCGCAATTGGGGTGGGCGCGATGCTCATGGCAAGTCGAATAACATAAGCGTGCGCTTACTTACGAGAGCGGGCTACCCATGACACGCCCGTTCCGCCAGCCCGCAAGAGCCCCGTCCGACGCCGCCGGCATCTCGGCGCTGCTGGCGCGCGACGAGCTGGCGAAGCTGGACGCGGAGCGCGAGCGGCTAAAGGCCGTCATCGCCAGCATCGCGCCGCGCCGTTCGACCATCGTTGAAAACCGCTTGAAGCAGCTCACCCGCCAGCGGCTCGGGCTCGTCGCGGGCGTGCGGAGGGCGATGCGATGAGCCATCCCGCCATGCTCGCGAAGATCCACATCGCCCGCAAGGAACTCGGGCTCGAGGAGGCGGAGTATCGCGCGCTGCTGCAGCGCGTCGGCAAGGTCGAGAGCGCGAAGGATCTCTCGGACCGGGCGGCGGCCGCCGTGATCGCCGAGTTCAGGCGGCTGGGCTGGGAGCCGCGCGAGTCGAAGCGCTCGCCGGCCGAGCGCGCCGACATCCGCAAGATCTACGCGCTCTGGGGCGCGCTGCAGGCGGGGCCGCTGGACCGGGAGGCGCTGCGGGCCTGGGTCAAGCGCCGCTTCCAGGTCTCGGCCCCGGAATTCCTGAAGCCGCCCCAGGCGCGCGAGGCGATCGAACAGCTCAAGGCCTGGCAGAAGAGGGTGTCAGCATGATCAAGGTCACCGACCACGCGCTCGTCCGCTTCCTGGAGCGCTCCGGCTCGGCCGATTTCGAGCCGGTGCGCGCGGCGCTGGTCGCCGGGCTGGAGCGCGGCCGCGCCGCCGCCGCGCAGATCGGCGTGAGGGCCTATGTCATCAACGCCGAGGGCCATCAGTTCGTCGTCGAGGACGAGGTGCTGATCACGGTCCTCGAACCCGGCATGCGGCCGCATTTCCGCAACCGGCGGCGATGACCGGCCTCCCGCCCCCGACCGAGGACGTGGCTCCGCTCGTCGAGCTGATCGGCGAGAAGGCGGCCCTGCGCCTGCTGGAGGAGCGGGGCGGCACGCGGGTCTATGTCTCCGACGCCAAGGAAGGCCGCGCGCTCGTCGAGATCGTGGGGCTTGACGCGGCCGCCGCGATGCGCAGGAAATACGGCGCGACCCGGGTGAAGCTGCCCATCGGCCGTCAGTGGCGCGTCCTCTGCTACAAGGCGATGGGGATCTCCCGCCCCAAGATCGCCCGGCGGGTCGGCTGCTCGGAGACGACGGTGGACGACATCGTCAAGCGCCACGGGCGCCCGGACACCACCCAGCTTGATCTCTTCGCCCGGCAGCCCTGAGGCCCCGATCTCGGGGCCTGTCTGCTCCAACCCCATCCGCGCATCTTCGGCGAAAGCTCCGGACCACGGGTCCGGCGTCCTCCCCGGAGATCCGCCATGCTCCCCGCCCGCTTCGCCTTCATCGCCTCCATGACGCCGGTCGTCTGGCTCGCCAGGGCCATCGCCGAGCTGGGCGTTGCCGAGGTCTCCGGCGCCAAATCGAACCCGCGCATCATCGACTATCGCAAGCTCGGCAAGACGCCGCTGGGCGGCGACGATGGCGCGGTCCCGTGGTGCGCGATCTTCGTCAACGCGATGCTGGAGCGGGCCGGCGTGCCCGGCTCCGCCAGTGCCATGGCGCGCTCCTATGTGAAGCATCCCGCCTTCACGCGCCTCGCCGCGCCGATGATCGGCTGCATCGCCGTGAAGTCGTCCAACCGCGGCCCGGCCTCGGGCCATGTCGGTTTCTATGTCGGCGAGGACGGGCTCTTCGTCTATCTGCTCGGCGGCAACCAGAACGATTCCGTCAACATCTCGGCGTTCAAGAAGTCGGAGTTCGTCGGCTATTTCTGGCCGAAGGGCCAGGCCAACCCGGCGCCCCCCGGCGACAAGCCCTACCGCCTGCCCATGCCGACGCGTGCCGCCAAGGCCGCGTCCGTGCGCGAGGCCTGAGCGATGGGCGAGGCGAAGCGCCGGCGCTCCTTCCTGTCGGACGCGCTGCGGGACGCGGCGGCCGACGATCGCCACGAGGGCCGCATCCTCCTGCCCTGGTGGCTGGTCGCGGTCCTGGTCGTCGCGGCGGGCCTCGCCATCTGGCTGTCGCCGGCCCGCGCGGCCTGGCTGACGGGCGGGTGAGCCGATGGAGCTGATCAAGCCCAAGCGCAGCTTCTCGCGCAGCACTGTCATCGGCACGCTTGCACCGGCCTGGGCCGCGATCGCCTGGTCGATCCATGAGGGCGTCGCCATGGCGCAGGTGGTGGTGCCGCTGATGGTGGTGCTGATCGCCTCGGTCATCGGCGTCTATCAGGGCATCGGCCATTTCGACCTGCGCAGCCAGCTCGGCGCCGGCGCCAGGCCCCGCCGCGCCCCGCGCGCGCCGCGGGCGGAGGGCGCCTGATGCTGGACCTGGCGACCCGTCACGGGAAGCCGCTCGCCGTCCTCTTCGCCGGCCTGGCGCTGCTGGCGCTGGCCGCCTTCGGCTTCTGGCGCGGCATGGCCGCCATCGACGCCCTGGAGGCGCGCGCGGCGGCCGCGGCCAAAGCCGAGCGCGACGCGCATTGGCGCGCCGAGATCGCCGCCTCCAATGCGGCCGTGGCCGAGGCGAAGGCTGCGCAGGCGGTGGCCGCGATGACGGCCGAGGCCGCGATCCGCGCCGCCGAGGCGCAGTTTCAAACCGAGTTGAACGAGCTGGAGACCCGCAATGCAGCGCTTCCTGACGGCGATCGCCGGGGTCTTGGGCGCGATCGCGTCCGGCTGCTCAACGGCGCCCGGTGAGCCGGAGCCGACCGTGCGCACGGAACTGATCTTGCCCGTGGCACCGGCCACGGCCCGCCAGCCCTGTCCGGCGCCGGTGACGCTGCCCGACCGGGACATCACCGAAGCCGAAGCCACCGGGTTCTGGGGCCGCGACCGCGCGGCCTTGCGCCAATGCGAGAGCCGCCGCGCCGCTGCGATCGCCGCCATCGATGGGACGACGCCGTGACGGATGTGATGGGATTTCTGCAGCAGTACGGCACCATCCTCGTGCTGGTGAGCCAGGTCGCCGTCGTGCTGATCGGCACGAAGTTCGTCACGCGGACGGATCATCAGAGCGCGGTCGCCTCGCTCGACGGCAAGTTCAACCGCGCCATGGAGAAGATCGACAGGGTCGAGGACCGCGTGGCGCAGCTGGAGAGCGAGTTCCGGCATCTGCCCGACCGCAGCTCCGTCCACACCATCCAGCTCTCGCTCTCGGATCTGAAGGGCGAGCTGAAGGCCATGGGCGAGCAGCTCAAGCCCGTGGCCGCGATCTCCGAGCGGCTGCAGGAATTCCTTCTGGAGCAGGCCCGCAAATGAGCTTCGACCGCATCATCCGAGAGGAGGCCCGCCTCGTCATCCTGCGGGCGCTGGAGGAGCAGCCCGACGGGCGGCTCAATTCCGAGCTGCTGCGCCTGACGCTGGAAAGCTACGGCATCACCAAGTCGCGCGACTGGGTCCATGACGAGCTGTCCTGGCTGCGCGAGATGGGGGCGGTCACGGTCCTGGTCGCCGGCACGGTGCGCGTCGCCGCGATCACCGCCAAGGGCGCGGATCATGTCGGCCGCCGCACGATCGTCGAGGGCATCAAGCGTCCGTCCCGGCCGGAGGCGTGAGCGATGGCACCGGGCAAGCGCGGCAGGCTCTCCTCGCTCGATCTCCTCCCGCCCGAGGCCGAGGACGATGTGGCCTGGGCCTTCGAGCAGCTGCGCGCGCGCAAGCAGACGCAGGAAGACATCCGCGAGCAGTTCAATCTCCGGCTGCGGATGAAGGGGCTGGAGCCGATCTCGCCCTCGGCCTTCAACCGCGCCGCGGTGCGCACCGCCCGCACCGCCCACCGGCTGGGCGAGGTCGGGCAGATCGCGGCCGCACTCGCCGCCAAGAACGAGGACCAGGGCAACAACGACCTGACCATCCTGGTCTCCGACACGCTGAAGACGATCATCTTCGAGATGACCGAGAACGCCGGCCAGCTGAAGGCGACGCCGCTGATGGCGGAGATGGTCGCCAATCTCAGCACCGCACTCGCCGGCGCCGAGCGGGCCAAGAAGATCTCCTTCGACAACCGCGTCATGGCGCACAAGCACTTCCAGAAGCAGGTCGAGGCGGCGATCGAGAAGGTCGAGGCCCTGAAGGGGCTGTCGCGCGAGGCCAAGGAAGCCTTCAAGCGCGAGCTGTTCGGGGTGCGCGATGGCTGAGGCTGCGGCCACCGATCGGCCGACGCGGGACCGCTGGGTCGAACTGCGCCGCGCGAGCGGGCGAGCCACCCCGGCCGACTGGCGCGAGACGCCGGCGCTGCTCGCCTACCAGGCCGAGATCGCCCGGCAATGCGAGCGTCACGACGTCGTCGTGGTCGAGAAGAGCCGGCGCACCGGCGCCACCTGGGGCGCGGCGGCCGACGCCGTCCTGCGCTCGGCCTCCGCCCGCAACAATGGCGGCATGGACACGCTCTACATGGGCACCAGCCACGACATGGCGAAGGAGTTCATCGACGCCGCCGCCATGTGGGCCAAGCTCTTCGAGAAGGTGGTGGTCGCGACCGGCGACATCATCTTCGACGACGGCTCGGAGAAGGGCATCCAGGCGCTGAAGATCGACTTCGCCTCGGGCTTCTCGATCGTGGCGCTCTCGTCGAAGCCGCGCAGCTTACGCGGCCGGCAGGGGTTCGCCATCCTCGACGAGGCCGCCTTCGTCGACAATCTCGCCGAGCTGATCAAGGCCGCCATGGCCTTCCTGATCTGGGGCGGCAAGGTGCTGGTGATCTCGACGCATAACGGCGCCGACAACCCCTTCAACGGCCTGGTCACCGACATCCGCGCCGGGCGCCTGCGCTACGGCCTGGTCCGCTTCGACCTGGACGACGCGCTGCGCGACGGGCTGTTCGAGCGCATCTGCCTGATCAACGCCCACAAGCACGGCGACTGGTCGCCGGAGAAGGAGGCCGACTGGCGCGAGGATCTGATCGGGAAGTACGGCGACGGCGCCGACGAGGAGCTCTACTGCATCCCGAGCCAGGGCTCCGGCGCCTGGCTGCCCGGCCCGCTGATCGAGGCGCGCATGCACGACGCGCCGGTGCTGCGCCTCGCCTTCCCGCCGAGCTTCACGATGGAGCCGGAAGCGCGCCGGCGCGACGAGGTCCGGCGCTGGATCGAGGACGCGCTGGCGCCGGTGATGGAGGCGACGATCGACGCCGCCCTTCAGTCGGGCTTCGGCATGGACGTCGGCCGCTATCGCGACCTCTCGGTGCTGTGCCCGATGCAGATGACGCGGACGCTGCGCCGCGTCGTGCCCTTCCTGGTCGAGCTGGCGCGCGTGCCCTTCCAGCAGCAGGAGCAGATCCGCGACGCGATCGTCCGCGGCCTGCCGCGCTTCATCGGCGGCCGGATCGACGCCACCGGCCTCGGCGCCAGCCTCGCGGAATCGGGCACCCAGCGATTCGGCGAGGCGATGGTCGGCGTAAAGTTCTCGACCGAATGGTACCGGGTCGAGATGCCGCCGCTGAAGGCCGCCTTCGAGGACGACATGATCTCGATCCCGCGCGACGCCGAGGTCGCCGCGGATCTGCGCGCCTTCAAGGTGGTCAAGGGCATCGCGACCCTGCCGGCCCTGCGCACTTCCAGCGCCACTGGGGGCACCCGACACGGCGATGCCGGGATCGCGATCGCGCTGGCCTACTCCGCCACGCGGATGCCCTTCGTGCCCTACAGCTACGAGGCCGTCACCGGTGCCGGCCCCGGCGACGCGATCGACGGCCCGCGCGGCTTCGGTTCCCGCGACCATGACGACGACGCCGGCGGGCGATCCGCAGCCGGCCTGCGCGGAGGAATCTTCTGATGGCCAGGCTGTCGCGCATTCTCGGCCCCGATGGCGAGCGCATCGATCTCGACGAGCTGTTCGGCGAGCCCAAGGCCGGGCCGACGCTGACCGGCGTCCGCTCGCCGCTTTCGGGCTTCCCGGCCGACGGCCTGACGCCGGCGCGGCTCGCCGCGATCCACCGCGCCGCCGCCCAGGGCGACCCGCTCGCCTGGCTGGAGCTGGCCGAGGACATCGAGGAGCGCGACGCCCATTACACCGCCGTGCTCGGCACCCGCCGCCGCCAGGTCGCGCAGCTGCCGGTGACGATCGAATCGGCGAGCGACGATGCCGAGCATGTCCGCCATGCCGACTTCCTGCGCGACTGGCTGAAGGAGGGCGTGCTCGACGAGGCGCTGTTCGATCTGCTCGACGCGATCGGCAAGGGCTTCTCCGTGATGGAGATCATGTGGGATCCGACGCCCGAGGCGGTGCTGCCCCGATGCCTGGAGTTCCGGCCGCAGCGCTGGTTCACCTTCGATCCGATCGACGGCGAGACGGTGGTGCTGCAGGAGGGCGTGACGCGCGAGCCGCTGTCGAACCATAAATTCGTCGTCCACAAGCACCGGGCCAAGTCCGGCCTGACCATTCGGTCGGGCCTGTCGCGCATCGCCTCCTGGGCCTGGATGATGAAGGCCTTCACCAGCCGGGACTGGGCGATCTTCACCCAGAACTACGGCATGCCGACCCGCGTCGGGAAATTCGATCGCGCGGCCTCCGATGCCGACAAGGCCGTGCTCTGGCGCGCGGTCGCCAACATCGCCGGCGACTGCGCCGCCATCATCCCCAAGGAGATGGAGATCGAGTTCATCTCGGTCGACAAGGGCACGGGCTCGCCCGGCCAGCTCTACGAGATGCGTTGCGACTGGCTCGACCGCCAGATCTCCAAGGCCGTGCTCGGGCAGACCACGACGACCGACGCCGTCTCCGGCGGCCATGCGGTGGCCCAGGAGCACCGCCTCGTCCAGGAGGACATCGAGCGCGCCGATGCCAAGCTGGTCTCGACGACGCTGACCCGCCAGCTCGTGCCGCTGCTGATCGCGCTCAACTTCGGGCCCCAGGCCAAATATCCCCGCCTGATGATCGGCCGGCCCGACGAGGTGCCGCTGAAGGACGTCGTCGACGCGCTGGACAAGCTCGGGCAGCAGGGCCTCTCGATCGAGACCAGCGAGCTGCGCGACCGGCTGGGCTTCTCCGAACCCGCGCCCGATGCGGACGTCATCGGCGGCCGCCCGCCGCCGCCCGCGCCCCCTGTCGTGTCGCCGGCCGGCCTGCCGACGCTGCCGGGCCGGTCCGCGCTGCCGGCCGCCGGCGGGCTCGACCAGCTGCGCCACCTCGTCTCGCGCCATGCCAGCGCGCCGGAGCCCGACCTGGTCGAGGGCTTGACGGAGGCTTTGGCGCTGGACGCCGCCGGCGCGATGGCCGGAATGACCGCGCAGATCCGCGCCGCGTTCGATGCGGCCTCCGACCTCGCCGACCTGGCCGACCGGCTTTCGCGGATGAGCCTGGATCCGAAGGCCCTGGCGGAGGCGATGGGCCGCGGTCTCGCGCTCGCCCATCTCAGCGGCCGGGCGGCCCTTCTCGGCGAGATCGGCGGCGGTGGCGATGATCGGCGCAGCTAGCAGGAGAGCAACGGGTCGACATCGCCTCGCTGGCGCGCTCCCGCCGTTTGAAAAACGGTTTCAAGGAATTTTCCGGGGCACAGGGGCCGCCGCCGTTGCCGGGCCTGTACGGGCATCTGTGGGCCTCGGCCGACAGCCGCGATCGGGAGCGCCCGCATGAGCGATTTCGCGACCGTCACCCGCGCGCTCGATCTGCCCTTCGATGAGGCGATCGCCTTTCTGCGCGACAAGCTCTCGGTCACCTCCACGGGCTGGACCGACATCTGGCAGAAGGCCAACGCCAAGGCCTTCACCGTCGCCGGCGCCACGACCGATGCGCTGGTCGAGGATTTCCGGCGCGAGGTGATGCGGGCGCTCGAGTCCGGCACCACCCTGGCCGAGTTCCGCCAGGGCTTCGACGAGATCGTCCGCAAACATGGCTGGGAGCATGTCGGCAAGCCGGGCTGGCGCGCGCGAGTGATCTACGAGACCAACCTCTCCATGGCCTATTCGGCCGGGCGCTATGTCCAGCAGACCGAACCCGAGACGCTGCTCGCCTTCCCCTACTGGCAATATGTCCATTCGGGCGCCCGCCACCCGCGCAAGCAGCACCTCGCCTGGAACGGCCTGGTGCTGCGGGCCGACGACCCGTTCTGGGACTGGGCCTATCCGCCCAATGGCTGGGGCTGCGGCTGCCGCGTCCGGCCGGTCTCGGAAAGCGGGATGCGCCGCCAGGGCCGAGCTGCGACGGATGTGGCCCCAGAGCGGATCGAGACGACGACGGTCAACAAGCGCACTGGCGAGGTGCTGAAAGGAAGCGAGGGCGTCGATCCCGGCTTCGACTACAATCCCGGCAAGGCCTGGCGCGAGCAGCCGGCGGCCTCCGTGCCCGGCCTCGAGTCGTGACCGCATGAGCGGCGCCGTCCTGATCACCCGCATGGACTGGAGCGAGGCGCTGGCCGCCTTCGGCCGGCTGGAGCAGGCGATCGCCGACCCGACGCCGGTGATGCGCGCGGTCGGCACCGGCCTCGTCGCCTCGACGCAGGACCGGATGGATGCCGGCCAGGACCCGGACGGCGCGGCCTGGGCGGCGCTCAACCCGGCCTATGCCGCGGGCAAACGCGGCCCTGGCATCCTGCGCGAAAGCGGCATGCGCGGCGGCCTGCAGGGCTCGATCACGCATCGGGCCGCGCGCGACCAGGTCGAGGTCGGCACCAACAAGATCTACGGCGCCATCCACCAGTTCGGCGGCGTCATCCGCGCCAAGGCCGGCGGCAAGCTCGCCTTCAGGATGGGCGGCCGGCTGATCCGGACATCCTCGGTCACCATTCCGGCGCGGCCCTATCTCGGGATCTCGGCCGATGACAGGGTGATGATCCTGGAGGTGGTCGAGGGCGCCCTTGATCGGGCGCTGGGTTCCGGGGCATCATCGGTCACCCGCCCGCGCTGATCCGCGCCGCCGGCGCTTCCCTCCCGACGCATTCCCGCAGCTGAGGCCCCGAGTTCGGGGCCTGTCTCGTCGTGGCCGCTCCCGCCAGATTGGCGGGGATGACGACGTATTCCTCCCTTCACTTCCAGATCCCGGCCGGCGGTGTTCCCGAGTGGATCCACCTGACGCCGGCCGGGACTTTTTCCGGAGCGGACGGGCGCGGGCCCTTCACGCTGAAGGATGCGGGCGACGTCATCAAAGCCTCGATGGAGGCCGGTCGCCTGGCGATCGACGAGAACCACGCCATCGACGTCGCCGGGCCGAAGGGCCAGCCCTCGCCGGCGCGCGGCTGGATCGTCGAGATCCAGGCCCGCGACGACGGCCTCTGGGGCCGCGTCGAATGGACGACCTCGGGCCGCGCCCTGATCGAGGACAAGGCCTATCGCGGGATCTCGCCCGTCTTCGTCTCCACCAAGGAAGGCGGCCAGGTCGTCAAGCTGCTGCGCGCGGCGCTGACCAACGACCCCAACCTCACCCTCACCACGCTGCACAACCGGAGCGATGTCATGGATTTCAACGCCAAGCTGCGCCAGGCGCTCGGCCTCCCTGTCGATGCCGCCGAGGACGCGGTGCTGACCTCGGTTTCGGCGCACGCGCTCGCCGGCGGCACGCTGGGCAAGGTCTCGGCCGCGCTCGGCCTGGCCGCGGACGCCAAGGCCGACGACATCGTCACCGGCGCCACCGCCAAGGCCGCCGACGCCGGCAAGCTCACCGCCATCACCGCGCATTTCCAGAAGGCCGGGCTCGATCTCGCCAAGCTGACGCCCTCCGAGCTGGAGACCCATCTCCAGGCCCGCGGCACCAGCGAAACCGAGCTGCGCCAGACCGTCGTCTCGCTGCAGTCGCGGCTCGACACGCTGACGCTGGCCCAGGCGAAGGAGAAGGCGGAGGCCTTCGTCGATGGCGCCATCCGCGCCGGCAAGCCGATCCGAGCGCTGCGCGACCACTACATCGGTCAGCACCAGAAGGACGCGACCCGCGTCGAGACCGAGATCAACGCCATGGTCTCGGTCAATGCCGGCGGCATCGTCCGGCCGCCCAAGGCCGATGGCCAGGCGCTCGATGCCGACGAGATCGCCGTCGTCGAGGCCATGGGCCTCGATCCCAAGAAGTTCGCCGAAACCAAGGCCGGGCTGGAGAAGGTCCAGGGCTGAGGCCCGTCGACCGACCCACCGCGCCGCAACGGAGATCCGACCATGGTTGCCCTGACCGCCGACCGCGCCACGCCCGACCGCAAGGGGGAAGTCCTCGAGCTGCCGGCGGCCGCCGCCAAGAAGTTCTTCGCCGGCGCGCTCGGCGCGCTGGACGCCGCCGGCCGGGCCACGCCGGGCGCGGTTGCGACCACGCTCAAGGGCCTGGGCCGGATCGAGGCTTACGTCGACAACAGCGCCGGCGCCGCCGGCGCGGTCAGCGTCCGCATCCGCATGGGCTGCTTCCGGTGGATGAACTCCGCCTCGGGCGACCTGATCACCGCCGCCGATATCGGCGCCGACTGCTTCATCGTCGACGACCAGACCGTCGCCAAGACCAACGGGTCGAGCACCCGCTCGGTCGCCGGCAAGGTCGTCGACGTAGACGCGCTCGGCGTCTGGGTCCGTTCCGGCTTTTAGACGCCGCATCCCCTTCGCAGGAACCTCAGCTCATGGTCGTCAACCAGAACTCTCTCCGGACGCTGTTCATCGGCTTCAACACCGCCTTCAAGGACGGGCTCGCGTCCCAGGCGGCGTCCCAGCACGGCCGGATTTCCACCGTCGTCACCTCGACGACCAAGGAAAACGACTATGGCTGGCTCGGCAAGGTGCCGAATGTCCGCAAGTGGATCGGCGATCGCGTCGTCAATTCGATCGGGCAGGCCAGCTATACGATCAAGAACGAATCCTATGAGGTGACCGTCGGCGTCTCGCGCGACGACATCGAGGACGACAATCTCGGCATCTACACGCCCCTCTTCAGCGAGATGGGCTCGGCCTCGGGCGCGCATTACGACCAGCTCGTCTTCGCTCTGCTCAAGGCCGGCTTCACCACCGCCTGCTACGACAAGCAGTTCTTCTTCGACACCGACCATCCGGTCCTCGCCGCAGACGGCCAGACCGTGCTCTCCGTCGCCAACACCGATGGCGGCTCGGGCACGCCCTGGTTCCTGATCGACGACACGCGCACGCTGAAGCCGATCATCCTGCAGAAGCGCAAGGACTGGAACCTCGTCCGGAAGGATCAGGAGAACGACGACAACGTCTTCGACCGCAAGGAATTCGTCTACGGCGTCGATGCCCGCCACAACGTCGGCTACGGCTTCTGGCAGTTCGCCTGGGGCTCGAAGCAGACCCTCAACAAGGCGAACTACAAGATCGCCCGCGAGGCCATGATGGGCATGAAGGGCGACATGGACCGCCCGCTCGGCGTGCGTCCCCGCCTCCTGGTCGTGCCGCCCAGCCTCGAAGGCCAGGCGCTGGAGATCATCAACGCCGAGCGCGACGCCGCCGGCGCCAGCAACGTCTACAAGGGCACCGCCGAGATCCTCGTCTGCCCCTGGCTCGCCTGACGCCAGGCGGGCTCTCCCGAGCCGTCGGCGCCGCCGGCGGCTCCAGAGAGGCCGTCACCCATCCGGAGACCACCATGTCCGACACCGAAACCAAGCCCGAGAAGGCCGCCGAGAAGGCTCCCGGCATCCGCATCGTCAGCCGGGCGCATGAGGGGTTCCGCCGCGGCGGCCACGCCCATCCGGCCGACGCGACCTATCCGGCCGACTATTTCACGGCCGAGCAGCTCGCGCTGATCGAGAACGAGCCGCTGCTCACCGTCATCGTCGAGGACGGCGCCCAGGTGCCGAAGACCTCGCGCAAGAAATAACCCCGGAGAGGGCCCGGTCTCCGCTCGCACGCTGCGGATCCCGGTTGGGCAGGCTGCTCCGGCCGGCTGCCTCGACAACCCTGGACATGACGGCCGCTGGCGTGCGTGGCGGCCGTCGCTTTGGGAGCTTGCTGTGTACGCCACCGTCCAGGACATGATCGGCCGCTTCGGCGAGACGGAGATGCTGCGGCTCTCCTCCGTCGACGGCGACCTGCCCGAGACGGTGAACGCCGCCCCGGTCGAGCAGGCGATCGGCGATGCCGACGCCATCATCGACAGCTATCTGCGCAAGCGCCACGACGTGCCGCTCTCGCCCGTGCCCCAGGTCATCACCCGCGCCTCCTGCATGCTCGCCCGCTACGAGCTGAGCGTCGGCGGCGATCGCGAGCCCGCCGACCAGGTCAAGGAAGGCCGCAAGGACACGCTGGCCTGGCTGAAGCAGATTGCCGACGGCACCGTCACCCTGGAGGGCACGACGCCGATCGTGGCCACCTCGGCCGCGATGACGCAGGACCGCGAGCGCATGTTCGGCCGCTTCGGGGAGAACGGGCTGTGACCGTCGCGCTCGATCCCGTCAGCGCGGCTTTCGCGGCCGTCGAGGCCCGTCTGCGGACCTTCTTCCTGCCCGCGAAGTGGGATTTCCATGTCGTCGCCGACCCGATGTCGGAGGACGAGTTCAAGGCGATCGTGCGCCGCACGCCGCTGCTCGCGCTCGGCTGGCGCCAGTTCAACCCCACGGACCAGAAGGTCGGCCGGCGGTTCCAGGGCAATCTCGGCCTGCGGCTGACCATCGTGGTCAAGCACCCGCTCGACGCTGCCCAGCGCTTCCTCGGCGACGCCCGCGGGCCCGGCCTGTTTCCGGCCATGAGCGGCGCGATCGCGCTGCTCAACGGCCACACGGCGCCCGATCTCGGCACCTTCTGGATCACCGCCTGCGCCCAGGCCTATGCCGAGGGCTACAAGGACGCCAACATCGCGATCGCCACGCTCGACATCGCCTCGACGATCGTCGTCGGCGACGTCACCGGCGATTTCGCCGCCGCCCCCGACTTCCTCTCCATGCTCTCGACCTTCGAGCCCTGGCCCGATCCCGCGGTCCAGCCCGTCGACGGTCCCTACGATGTGAGGCCCGCATGAGCGACCGCAAATTTCTGAAGGCCGCCGAGGGCCGCACCGTCCGCCTCGAGGAGACCGGCGAGCCCTGGCCGGCTGACGGCGACTGGGCCGAGAACACGCGCTTCGTGCGCCGGCGCCTTGCCGATGGCGACCTGGTCGAAGCCGCGCCGCCCAAGCCCGCCAAGCCCGCCGCCGACGGCGACAAGAAGTAAGGAGCGGCCCCGATGACGATCAACTTCAACGAGATCCCCTATGACTGGCGGGTGCCCGGCACCTATGTCGAGGTGCGGCCGAACTATGTCCGGCGCGGGCTGATTCCGTTCCCGGCCAAGGGTATCCTGATCGTCCAGAAGCTCGCCGCAGGCACGGCCGTTCCCGGCCAGAAATACGAGATCACCCGGCCGGAGGACGGCACCGCCCTGTTCGGCGCCGGCTCGGTCGGCCAGCAGATGGTCCGCGCCTTCAAGAAGGCGAACAAGACGAACCAGGTCTTCGCGATCGCGCTCGCCGATGACGGCACCGGCGTGAAGGCGACGAAGACGCTGACCTTCTCGGGCTCCGGCGCCGGCACGATTTCGATCTACATCCAGAACCGCCGCGTCCGCTACAAGGCGACCTCGGGGATGACGCCGACGCAGCACGCCACGGCCGCCGCAGCAGCCGTCAACGCCGATGCCGACATGTCCGTGGTCGCGGCCGCCGCGGCTGCGGTGGTCACGCTGACGGCCAAGCATGCCGGCGAGGTCGGCAACCACATCGACGTCCGCACCCGCAAGACGGCCGAGGACGTGCTGCCCGGCACGCTGGCGATCGCGATCGCCGACGGCACCGCCGGCAGCGGCAACCCGGACATCCAGGATGCGCTCGACGCGATCGTCAACGACTGGTTCACCGACTTCGTCGTCGCCTGGGACGATGCCGCCAATCTGGAGATCCTGCAGGGCGAGCTGGCGACGCGCTTCACCGCGATGGGCAAGAAGGACGGGCGCGCCTTCGCCGGCTCGCGCGGCACCTATGGCCAGCTCGGCACCAAGGGCGCGCTGACCAACACCCAGCTGATCACGATGATCGGCGCCAAGCGCGCCTATGACGCGCCCTGGGAATGGGCGGCGAACGCCGGCGGCATCGCCATTTTCCACCTGACCAACGATCCCGCCCGCCAGCTGCGCTCGCTGGAGCTGCCGGGCCTGACGGCGCCCGACGAGATCGACTGCTTCACCGAGACCGAGCGCGACCTGCTGCTGCGCCAGGGCATCTCGACCTGGACGCGCACGGTCGACGGCCGCGTCGTCCTGGAGCGCGTCATCACCACCTACAAGCAGACCAATCTCGGGGTCGCCGACGACGCCTGGCTCGACATCACGATCCCCGCCACGATGACGCGGATCCGCTACGACTGGTCGGCCTATGTCACCCAGGTCTATCCGCGCCACAAGCTCGCGGACGACGACAGCGTCGCCGCCAACAACAACGATGCGGTGGCGACGCAGCGCCGGCTGCACGGCTCCTGGGGCGCGCGCTGCAAGCTCTACGAGCGCCAGGCCTGGATCGAGAAGGCGAGCGAGACGGTCGGCCGCAGCGTCTTCGAGCGCGATGCCAGCAACCGTAACCGCGTCAACAGCCAGCAGCCCGTCATCGTCATCGGCAACCTGATGAACCTGATGTCGGCGCTCGAATTCGAGGTCTGATCGACCCGCCCGCAACCGCGCTTCAAAGCGCCTTGAAAGGAGCCCGCGATGACGCAGACGCTCGGTGTCGTCGACATCGTCTGGAAAGGACGAAACATCCCGGTCGAGAAGGGCGCCAAGCTCAAGCTCGGCGGGATGAAGAACAACGGCGTGGTCTATGGCCGAAAGGTCGGCCGCGCCCAGGAGTTCGAGGGCTCGGAGATCGAGGCGGTCACCGCGCTCGAACGCGGCCAGCGCATGTCCGAGCTCTACACCGCCGAGGAGGGCGAATTGCAGGTCCAGTGCGACACCGGCCAGACCTACACCTTCCCCGACGCCTTCCTCACCGACAACCGCGAGATGACCGGCGGCGAGGGCGGCAAGATCCCGCTGAAGTGGATGGCCGGCGACTACGAGGAGATCGTCTCGTGAAGACGCAGGGCAGCACGATCGTCATCGACGAGAGCGAGGACGAGGGGACCGGCGCCCAGCTGGCGACCGGCGCGGCCATCGTCATCGAGGACGAGGGCGAGGACAAGAGGACGAAGCTGCCGGCCCGCGCCGTCCGCAATGACGACGGCACCATCACGCTGCCGCTGCTCGCTCCGGTCACGCTGACGGTCAAGAACGCGCGCGGAACCAAGGAAGAGCGCTACGACGAGATCGTCTTTCACGAGATGACCGGGCTCGACCTGCGCCTCGTCGCGCAGGCGCCGGCCGAGAAGCAGACGATCGTGGCGATGGCGCGCGCCGCCAGGATCTCGACGCAGCGCATGGACGCGCTGTTCGACCAGCTCAAGGCAAAGGACGTCACGGCCGCCACCGCCGTGATCTCGTTTCTCAACGAGTGAGTGGCCGGACGACTGGCATCTGATCGTCGGCTCCGTCGCCCGCTACTACGGCGGCGGCTTCGACCGGGCGGAGGCCCTGACGCTGCCCGAGCTGCGCTGGTGGTTCAACATCGCCGCCGAGCTGGAGCGCCGGGCGAAAGAGGCCGCCGAGGCCGAGAGGAGCTGAGACCGTGGCCAATCGCGACATGAAGGTCTCGGTCCTCGTCCAGCTGGTCGACCGGCTGACGGCGCCGCTGCGGGGTATGATGCGGGGCATCGCCGGCGTCGCCAACCGCATCGGGGATCTCGGCCGGCGCATCGGGCTGATCGGCTCTGCGCTCGCCGCCCTGTCCTTCATGGCGCCGATCCAGCAGGCCGCCGCCTGGGATTCGCAGCTGCGCGACATCGCCATCACGGCCGGCAAGACGGGCGGCGCGGTCGAGACGATGATCGGCGACATCGGCAAGCGCTATGAGAAGCTCGCCCTGAAAACCGGCCAGCGCTCGATGGACCTCGCCAAGGGTGCGCAGACGCTGGTCGCATCGGGCATGGATGCCGGGCTGATCGACAAGATGATGCCGACGATCGGCCGGGTCGCGACGGCCGCCAACGCCACGATCGAGGACACCGCCAAGACCGCCTTCGCCTTGAGCGACACGCTGAAGGTGGCCCCCGAGCAGATGGAGGCGGCGCTCGCCAAGCTGGTGACGGCCGGCAAGCTCGGCCGGTTCGAGTTCAAGAACATGGCCAGCGAATTCCCCGGCCTGACCGCCCAGATGGCGAAGTTCGGCATCACCGGCATGGAGGCGGTCGAATCGCTCGGCGCGAGCCTGCAGATCGCCATGCTGGGCACCGCCAACCCTTCCGAGGCCGCCACCAACCTCACGAACTTCCTGACCAAGATCAACGCGCCCGAGGCGATCAAGAAGTTCGAGAAGGAGCTGAAGGTCGACGTCACCGGCGTGATGACCGACGCCGCGGCCAAGGGCATCAACCCGATCGAGGCCGTGCTGGAGAAGATGACCAGCAAGCTCGCCCCGCAGCAGGCCGAGATCGACAAGATCATGAAAAAGGCCGGCATCACCGACAAGGAACGCGAGAAGCAGATCAAGACGCTGCTCGCCGGCACGAAGGTCGGCAAGCTCTATGCCGACATGCAGGTGCTGGGCTTCGTTCTGCCCTTCCTGCAGAACCGCGAGAAGTACCTCGCCTTCCGGAAGGAGATCGCGGCGTCGGGCGTCGACGTCATCGCGGCCGACTTCGCCAGCCGAATGCGCGGGCTCTCCCAGAGCCTGGCGATGTTCGGCGAACTCGGAACGCAGGCGATGCGCCGGATCGGGATCGCCTTCGCCTCGAACCTGCCTGCGGCCAACCGGGCGCTGACCTCGCTGCTGCGCTGGGTCTCGGCGATCGACGCCAAATGGCCGGGCCTGATCGACGGCGTGCTCTCCTGGACCGGCGGGCTCCTGGCGCTCGGCGCCGGCATCGCGGTGCTCACTCCCGTACTCTCCGCCCTGGTCGGCACGCTCGGCCTGCTCCTGTCGCCGCTGCTCCTGCTCGCCACGCCGATCGGCGCCGCGGTCGCCGGCTTCGCGGCGCTGGCGGCCGCGGCGACCGCGCTCTGGCTGAACTGGTCGACGGTCGGCCCGCAGATCACGGCGCTGTGGGACAGCCTGACGGCGACCGTCGCCGCCAAGCTCGCGGAGATCGTGACCTCCTTCCAGCAGTTCCCGGCCTATATCGTTGCGACCTTCGCGCCGCTCGCGACGATGCTGCAGCAGGCCGGCATGGCTGCGATGCAGGGCCTGTGGGACGGCATGACGACGAAGTTCGGCGAACTCCTCACCTGGATCCAGGGCATTCCGGCGCGCATCGTCGCGGCGATCGGCAGCATAGACCTGTCCAACGTCATCAAATGGCCGACGCTGCCGAGCTGGCTCGGCGGCGGCAAGCCCGCGCCCCCCGGCGGTTCCCCTGTTCCCGGCACCATGGACGGCTTCAACCCGACCTCGGCACCGGGCGGGCTGGGCGGCCAGTCCGGTTTCACCCGCACCGCCGGCGGCCCGGCCGCCAACAGCAATGTCCAGGTCGGCGGGCGCATCGTCGTCGAGGCGGCCGAGGGCACGCGCATCGTCAATGTCCAGTCGGAGAACCCGGCCGTGCCGGTGACGCCGAACCGCGGCACCATGCTGGGGCGCGCATGAGCCTGTTCGACGACATCGACGGCCTGCTGCCGGGGCTGCTGCCTTCCGCCTGGCGCAACCAGCGCTTCTGGGTGATCAACGCCCAGCATTCGGTCGGCCGGCGCATCCAGCAGGTGCTCTATCCCGGCCTCGACCTGAAGACGCATGACGATGCCGGCCCGCTCGACGGGCCGATCCGGATCTCCGGCCTGGTCATCGGCGACGACTATGTCGAGCAGGCCCAGGCGTTGCACGCCGCCTTCCGCCAGGCCGGGCCGGGCACCCTGATCCATCCCTGGCGCGGACCGATCACTTGCGTCCTGTTCCGGCCGGCCACGATCGAGTTCGACGTCAAGGAACTGCGCGTCGCCCGGATCGATGCCGAGTTCGATCCGGTCGGCCCCAAGGCCAGCATTGTCACCAGCCTGTCGGCGGCGCTCGCGGCGCTGACGGGTCTCGGCGGCACGGCGACGGCGCTGGCGCGCTTCGTCCTCCAGGCGCAGCCGGTCGCGGCGGCGATCAGGGGCCGGGCGATCGCGGCCGTCGCAACCGGCCTCGACGTCGCCGGCGACTGGAGCGGCCGGTCGACCCGCGCGGCCTCGCTGCTGCCGGCGATCGCCAATGCTCGCCAGAACTTCGCGCTGGCAGCCGGGCTTGCTGACCGCGCCACCGGCGCCGCCGCGCTCGCGGGAATCGTCCCCGCCACGGTCGCCACGCTCGGCCAGGTCTACCGGCCACAGCCGGCGTCGGGGCTCGGCGCCGGCGATGCCGCCGCCACCCCGGCAATCGCCGATCCCCGCGCCGGTACCGGGCTGATGCGGGCGCTCGCGGCCGATCTCGGCCGGCGCCTGCGCCCCGCCGAGGCGGCCGTCGCCGGGCTTTCGGTGCTGGCGCCCGAGGCCTATCCGACCTCGGTTCCCGAGCGGGCGGTGCTGCTGGCGGCCGAGGTCGCGGCGCTGACGGAAGCCGCCGGGCTCACCCTGCTGATCCCCTTCGAGAGCCGCCAGGAGGCGCAAACCCGCAGCGGTGCGCTCGACCTCGCCTTGCGCCGGGCCCAGACCAGCGCGGCCGCCCTGGCGCAGGAGCTGGCGGCGCCCGCCTCGGCGCTCTGGCGCGGCCTTGGGGACACCCGCGCCCGGCTCTCGCTCGACCTGTCCGAGATCGCCGGCCGGCTGCCGGCGGCGCAGCGGCTCGAGCCGCCGGCGCGCGCCTCGGCCTTCCTGCTGGCGCAGCACCTGGCGGGCGACGATCCCGGCGCCGTCATCGCCTTCGCGCAGGACATCGTGCGCCGCAACCGGCTGCGCCATCCGGCCACGCTCGGCGGCGGCCCGATCGAGGTGCTGCTGTGACGGTCGCCGGGCAGCCGACACGGCGGATCCGGCTCTCGATCGACGGGCGCAACTTCGACCAGTTCGTGCGCGCGGATCTCGCCCATGATCTGAGCGAGCTGTCCGCCTCCTTCGACCTGACCTGCCGGGACGAGTTCCGCGCCGCGCAGAGCTGGGACTACGCCACGCCGGTCGACGGCACCGGCCCGCTCGACTGGGGCAAGCGGTGCGAGATCTTCGTCGACGGCGAACTCTGGCTGATCGGCCATGTCGACGAGGTCATGCCCGAGGCCTCGAACGGCCAGAGTTTCACCGTCATCAGCGGCCGCGATCTCACTGGCGACCTCGTCGATTGCCCGCCCGATCCGCGCGGCAAGCACGAATATCGCGACCTCACTTTGACGGAGTTCGCCGAGAAGCTCTGCAAGCCCTTCTCGATCAAGGTCCGGGCCGAGACGGATGTTCTGCCGACATTCGACAAGATGACGGTCGAGGCCGGCGAGACGGTGCTCTCGGCAATCGCGAAATACGCCAAGCAGCGCGGCGTCCTCGTCACCACCGACCGCGTCGGCACGCTCGTCATCACCCGCTCCGGCCAGGAGCGCGCCGCCGACGACATCGCCTTCCCCGGCAACGTCACCCGCTCGCGCGGCTCCTTTTCGGCCCGCGAGCGCTTCAGCGACTATTTCGTCAAGGGCCAGGGCGAGAAGAACGGCGGCAAGCGCGGCAAGACGCCGGCGCTGGACGCCACCGCCGAGCCGCTCGACACCGCGCCGACAAAGCCTGCGCCGGCGACCGACGACCCCGAGGATCTGCCCGAGGGTGCCGGCACGCTGGTCATGGGCCATGCGCGAGATCCGGAGGTGACGCGCTGGCGCCCCTTTATCGCCATGGCCCGCACGAAGGCGACCGCCTTCGACGCGCAGCGCCAAGCCGAATGGGAGATGCGCACCCGCCGCGGCAAGGGCGACAAGGAGGATTACACCTATCCCGGATACAGCGCGGCGGGCGCCCTGTGGAAGCCGAACACGCTGGCGCGGGTGACCGATACTTACGCCAATATCGACCGCGACATGCTGCTCGCCGGCGTCCGGCTCACCTATGGCGAGCGCGGCGAGCGGACCGCGCTGCGCATGACCGGGCCTGAAGCCTACGACCTCCTTCCCGAGAACGACCGGCGCGCGGCCAAGGGCTCCGGCAAAAGCGCGGGCAAGAGCAGTTCGGCGAAGGGCGGCAAGCTCGACGGGACCGCGAGGCCGCTGTGATGGATCTGAAGGAGATCGTCCACGCCTTCCGCGGCATCGTCAGCCGCGCCGTCGTGCGCTCGACCAATGACGGCGGCGAGACGCAGACCGCGAGCGTCACCACCCATCGCCATGTCGATCGCACCGATGTCGAGATCGCCCAGCCCTTCGGCCTGGCCTCGCGGGCTCCCAGCGGCGGGCTGATGGTCGTCTTCGCGATCGGCGGCGACCAGGGCGATCTCGTCGGCCTGCCGGTGGCGGCGCCGGGCTCGCGCCTGGGCAACCTCGCCGAGGGCGAGACGGCGATCTACAACGCCAAGGGCGATCGCGTTCATCTCAAGGCCGACGGCACGATCGAGGTGCTCTCGGCCAACAAGGTGCTGGTGAAGGTGAAGGAAGCGACGGTGACGGTCGAGGAGGACCGCATCGTCGCGAAGATCGACGATTCCCGCCACGTCGTCCGGCCAACCTACGCCAAGACGCGCAAGGGCGACCATTGGGTCGTTGTGAACGACGCCGGAATCTGGTGCTCTGTCGCGCCGCTCGTGGGGCCGGATCCGGAGCCCAGTGCGTGAACTTGCCTGGTTTCCGGCTCGTGAGATCGAAGGAGAACTGATGCCTCCTGTTACAACGAGGACGTTGGGGCCTCTTCATCTTGAAGATCTGGAGCCGCACAGATTTGAAGATTTAGTCCGCCAGCTGCTCTACGACTTTCGGAATTGGGGCCAGATAGAAGCTACAGGCAGGTCGGGTGGTGACGACGGTTTTGACGCACGTGCTTGGGAAATCACAGAAGCCGGTGGTACTCCAGAGATCGTCAGTGACGAACCTGAAGGCGAGCTAGTTCCGCTTCCGCTGCCCGCTCGCCAATGGCTGATCCAGTGCAAACGTGAGAGGACGATCGGTCCGTCGCAGCTAGTCAAGTACCTCGCTTCTTTGCCAGCCGATGGCTCTCTCGCGGGCCTGATATTCGTTGCGGCTTGCGACTTCTCCAAACGGGCTCGAGACGCCTTTAGAGATCGCGTGCGCGAGTTGGGGATCGGCGAAGCCCATCTTTGGGGTAAAGGTGAACTGGAAGATCAGCTTTTCCAGCCCAAAAACGACCATCTGCTCTTCGCTTACTTCGGGATCTCGCTGCAGGTTCGGCGCAGGAGCCTGCGGGCGACCACGCGAAGCACCGTAACGATCAAGCGTAAGGTCAAACGCCTCCTTTTCCCTGGCATGGAGTATCTGGTTCGCGACGTCACAGACGTTAGGTACCCGTGGCGCGATGAAGCCAAGGGCAGAGATTTTGCCTATGGCCGATGGCGGGTGATCAAATACGCAGGGATGCAGCATGATGGTCTCCGTTTCGAGGCCCGCCGCCATTACGCTTACCTGTCAGATGACGGTCAAAGTTGGGATTGGTCGGAGCTTTTCAATCTCGCGGCGCCTCATCAATCTGGAGACCCTTGGGCTCCTGACCGGGAGAAAATCCAAAAGGGGCGGGACCAAGCTTTCGAAGAGTGGTCTGCACTCCCGGAGGCGAATAGAGGGTACGGCGTGATCGAGGTTGTATTGCCTTTCGATGCAATCCTGGAGGTCGATGACATCGGTGATGATTGGTTTGAGCAGCCCCACGTGTTGGTCGATCAGTGCGACGCTTTGATGGGGCCGTTTCGCAGCGACTTTAGTTTTTGGATCGAGCGGTACATCACGTCGGCTGAATCATTAGCGTACCCCGCATTCGACGCGCGAGTATCAAAATTCTCTACCAAACAGCCCTAGTGCAGCCCGCCGGCGCTGGTTCGGTTGATGTTCCATCATCTAACAGAGGCCCTGACCTCGGGGCCTGTCCGGGCTCGCGCGCGCGCGTCAATTTCGCGCCATGTCCTTCCTCGACGCCGCTCTGGTCTTTGACCCTGCGACCCGCCGCGCCGATCTGGTGCTGGGCGAGGATGGCGACCTCCTGCTCGACGAGACCCCGGCGACGCCGATGCTGATCTCGCTCGGCACCGACCGCCGCGCCGAGCCCGACGATGAGCTGCCGTCGGGCATCGACGCACTCAACGCCTCGACCTCTTTCGTGGCCCGCCGTGGCTGGGTCGGCGACGCGCTCGACCCTCGCGGGCGCCGCATCGGCTGCCGGATCTGGCTGCTCGATCGCGCCAAGCAGACCGAGACGACGCGGCGTTTCTGCATCCTGTGGGCCGAGGAGGCGCTGGCCTGGGCGGGTGAGGAACTGGCACAGCCGGCGCAGGTCACCGCCGAATGGATCCGCCGCGGCACGCTGGCCCTGCGCTGCGTCGTCGACGGTACGGCGGTCGAGCGCCGGCTGCAGGTGCTCTGATGCCGTTTCCGCTGTCGAGTCCGGAGGAGCTGGCCGAGAGCCAGGCCGTCGAGATGGCCGCCGCGCTGAAGGCGCTGCGGCCCGATGTCGAGCCGCTGGCGATCGACCGCGCCGTGCGCTCTGAGAAGGGGCTCGTCGCCGCCCATGTCCGCACCGACGCCATTGGACTTTACGAGACCCATCTGCATCTGCGCTGGTGGGGCGACCAGTACATGCCCGACACGGCCGAGCTGGAGGCACTGATCCGGCACGGCTCGATCTGGGGCGTCTATCAGCGCGCGGCGACCAAGGCCGTGGGCTTCGCCGCCTTCACCGGCACGCCCGGGCTCGCCATTCCCCTCGGCCTGCAGCTGCGCACGCCGGGCGGCGCGCTGGTCGAGACCTCCGAGGCCGGCGTCGTCGGCGACGGCGGCAGCGTCACGCTCGCGCTCGTCGCGACCGAAGGCGGAACCGCCGGCAACACGGCCGGGGGCGCGACGCTGCCGATCGTGACCGCGCTCGCCGGGCTCGACCCGCAGGCCGCGACGCTCGATGGGGACGGGCTCAAGGGCGGCGCGGCCGAGGAGACGCCGGCCTCGCTGCTGGAGCGCCTGCTCGCCGTCATCCGCGAGCCCGGCCATGGCGGCGCCGACTTCGACTATCCGAACTGGGTGCGCTCGGCCTTCGCGGCCTCGAAGGTGAAGACGATCGCCAACTGGGTCGGGCCCGGCTCGGTCGGCGTGGCGGTGGCGATGGGCACGGCGCTGGCGCCCGAGGAACCGTCGCCGGCCGAGATCGCGGCGATCGCCACCCATCTCGAAGGGCTGCGCCCGGTGACGGCCGAGCTTCATGTCCTGGCCTATCTCCCGCTGGTCGTGCCCTTCACGCTCGCGATCACGCCCGACACGCTCGCCAACCGCGCCGCCGCGCAGGCCGCGCTCGCCGACCATTTCGCGCGGGAGGCGACGATCGGCGGGCGCATGGAGCTGTCGCGGATCTCGGAAGCCGTCTCGGCCGCCAATGGCGAATACGCCCATCGCATCGAGAGCCCGGCCGCGGCGATCGCGCCCGCGCCGCGCGAGCTGCCGCTGCTGGGCGCCATCACCTGGGAGGCCTGGTCGTGAGCCGCAGTCCCGACCAGGTCCAGGCCGATCTGTTGGCGCACGCCCCGCAAGGCTGGGTCTGGCCGCATCTCGCTCCAAACGCGCCCGACAGCACCTTTGAAACGCTCTTCAAGCCGCTCGCACAGGGCCTCGCCGCAGTTGAGGCGACCGCCGAGGCGATGATGGAGGAGATCGACCCGCGCACGGCGACGCTCCTCTTGCCGGATTTCGAGCGGGTGCTGGGGCCGGACCCGTGCGGGCGCGATCCCTCGACGATGTCGCTGGAGCAGCGCCGGCAGCTCGCCCACCAGCGCTGGACCGCCCGCGGCGGCGCCTCGATCCCTTACTTCGTGGCGCTCGCTGCCAAGCGCGGCGTCGCGATCACGATCAGCGAGAACCGGGTCTCCTACGCCGGCGAGATGGTCTGCGGCGACGAGATCGTCGAGCCGCCCGAGCAGTTCATCTGGACCGTCCATCTCGCTTTGATCGGCGAGACGCTGTTCGAGGCCGGTGCGGGCCAGGCCGGCGACCGGCTCTACGACCTGATCCTGTCGGACGTCGAATGCGACATCCGGCGGGTCAAGCCCGCCCACACCGAAGTCGTCTTCAACTACGAGGAAGCCTGATGGATCGCATCATTCATCCGACAGCCGTCGACATCGGCGGCGGCAGGCGCGGCTTCCGCTCGAAGGACACCGTTGCGGGGCTGCCGGGCACGGTGGTCACCGCCGCCCATATGAACGCCCAGCAGGAAGAAATCTTAGCGCTGATCGAGGCCTGCGGGTTCTCTCCCGACGCCGCCAAACTCTATCAGCTGCTGCTCGCCGTCCGGTCCCAGCGCCCGAACTTCATCCCGACGATCGGCGGCTCGGCCGATGCCCTGACCGCGACGCTTGACCCGGAACCGGAGGATTGGGACGAACTGACCGGCACGCCGTTCCGCTTCGTCGTCTCGACCACCAATACCGGTGCCGCAAATCTCGCCATCACGGGACTGCCCGGCACCAAGGACATCGTCTATCCCGGCGACAACGCGCCGATGCTGGCGGGCGAGCTGATCCAGGGTGCGGTGCGCACCGGCCTCTATGACGGAACGCGGGTGCAACTGATCGACGCCGGCTCGCGCGTCCGCGGCGGTGTGTCGTTCCGTGGCATGGTGATGTTTACCGCGTCCGGCACCTTCAACCCAACGGCCTATGGGTTGACCATTCACGATCGAATACTGGGCCTCCTCTGGGGAGCGGGGGGTGGTGCGGCCTCCGATGCCGGAACCTATGGTGCTGCCGGCGGCGGTGGTGGATTTTCAATGAAGAGCTTTAATTGCCCTCCCACTCCTACAGGCGCGACGGTCGGTGCAGGCGGGGCAGGTGCCACGGGCGGCGGAAATGGCAATACAGGAGGGACGACCTCCTTCGGAGCGCTCTTCTCCGCGACAGGTGGTGCCGGCGCCACGGCGGGACCAGGCGCGGGCGGCAATGGTGTCGGCGGCGATGTCAACCTGCCCGGCGGCTATGGCGGCGACATCATCAACTCGGACGTCTCGGCGGCGATCGGCGGCGCTGCACCCTTGATGGGGAACCAGCCGATTGATTCTGGGACGGGCCTTAATCCGATCGGCTCCGGCGGCGCGGCCCGTCTGTTCAACGCGCAGAATGGGCAGGCCGGCGCCATTCTGCTGATCTGGTAGGGAGCGGCTTACATGCAGCGTTTCGCCCGTATCGCCGACGGCGTTGTCGTCGAGATCATGTCCTCGCCCGATGGCGAGGATTTTGCCGAGCTGTTCCACCCGGAAATTGTCGCGGCCTGCCGCCCTTGCGGAGCAGAGGTAACACAGGGCTGGCTGCTGAAAGCGGGCGAGCTTGTTGCGCCGCCGCCACCGGCGCCTCCCACTCGAGCTGAGCTGATCACCAGGCTGAAAAACCAGCGCTGGCAGCGCGAGATCGCCGGCGTCACGGCCATGATCGGCGGGCAGCCGGTGCTGGTCTCGACCGCGCGGGGTGACGAGCGCGCGACGCTGCACGCCACGCTGACCGCGATCAGTTTGGGCCTGCGCAGCGATGGCGCAACCTACAACTTCGCCGACGGCGTGCCGCGGGCGGTGAGCAACGCCGACATGCAAGGAGCCATCATGGCGGCGCTCGCCCATGTCCAGGGCGCCTTCGACCTCGAACTGGCGCTGACGGCCGACATCGAGGCCGGCGAGATCACCGCCTTCGCCGACATCGACGCCGCCTTCGCGGCCGCCTGAGGAGGGCCCGATGAACACCGCACGCACAGACTTGGCGAGTCTCGACAGGGCCGTCGAAGACAAGGTCAAAACCTTGCCGGCGGCATTAGCCATCGGCATTGATCCCACCCGGCGCATTGCCAGCCCAGCGCCGAGCCGGGGAACAACTCCCCGAAAGTGTGGAGCGACGCAGATGCCAATCAAGCTTTTCAATTGGTCCCAGGGCCATACCGCATTGGCAGGGGTTCCTGGTGCCCATGATGCGATTGCAATCACGATATCGACGGGCTCGGCCATCGAGGTGGACTTCGCGACATTGCTCGCGCTGCTGATGCAGACAGAGATCGACGCCGCGCTCACCGTCTGGGCAAACGTGCGGGGAGCCGATTCCCAGGAAAAAGCAATTCTCAGTGTGGCTAAGCAAAAGCTCGGTGCTGAGGAGCTCGCCTTGCTGCAGGGGGTCCTGAAGGAGACGAAGTCGTTCCGAGGAATGCGCGACAACTTCGCTCATGGCATATGGCTTCGGGCTGAAAATCTCCCAGGCCAGGCCGTCCTGCGGAAAGTCAGTGAAGGCGCCAGGTTTCAATCGGCCATCCTCTCGGGGCGCCCCGGCCTTATTGAAATCACCGTCGAAGAAAAGGACGTGTTCGGCGAGCCTGAGTTTCAGCGTGTTGTAATCAGTGCAACGCGGGCGAAATCGCTCACAGCCCAGCTCCTTTGGCATTTCCTGCAGAAGCGCCTCCGCCCGGAGGACGAACATCCCAAGCTGCTGGTTGAAACCCAGGGGAGACTCGAACAGGTGCGGGCCAATTTCCCAGCAGTCTAGGCGTTCGGCGCGCCGGCCTTCATCCACCAGGCGGGCTAGTTCTGGAAGCGTGACAGGGGAGCCCAAGGGCTCCGGCGGCTCAACTTGCAGGGAGCGCCGCCCGACGAGAGCAAGATCACATCGCCCGTCACGGCGGCCGAGGCCGCGCCTGATTGGGCGACGATTCTGGACTGCAGCACAAATGGATTCCGTGATCCCGGTTAACCCGCTGGCCGGTTATGTCGGCGGCAAGAAGCAGCTCGCCCGCACGATCATCGCCCGCATCAGCGGCATCGAGCACGAACTCTATGCCGAACCCTTCGTCGGCATGGGCGGCGTCTTCCTGCGCCGGCCGAGCCGACCCAAGGTCGAGGCGATCAACGACGCCTCGCAGGACGTGGCAACCTTCTTTCGCGTGCTCCAGCGTCACTACCAGGCCTTCCTGGACATGCTGAAATGGCAGGTGACGAGCCGGGCCGAGTTCGCCCGCCTGGCCGCCCAGGACCCCGCCACGCTCACCGACCTGGAGCGCTCGGCGCCGTTCCTCTATCTCCAGCGCCTCTCCTTCGGCGGCAAGGTCACCAGCCGCAGCTTCGGCATCGACACGCACTCGCCGGCGCGCTTCGACATCACCCGCCTCGTGCCCATGCTGGAGGCCGTCCACGAGCGCCTCGCCGGCGTCTGGATCGACAGCCTGGGCTGGGAAGCGTTCATCCAGCGCTGGGACCGGCCGAAGACGCTGTTCTATCTCGACCCGCCCTATTGGGGCACGGAGCACTACTATGGCCGGGGATTATTCGAGCGATCCGACTTCGAGCGCCTCAGCACTGCTTTACAGGGCCTTCAAGGCCGCTTCATCCTGTCGTTGAACGACGTGCCCGAGGTGCGCGAGCTGTTCGCCTGGGCCTCGATCGAGACGGTCGAGCTGAGCTATCAGGCGGGCGGAGGGGGCAACACAAAGCCGGTGCGGGAGGTCATTATTGCGGCACGGCCTCATCCGTCGAATCGCTTACGACAACTTGACCAGCCGTGAGCAGGTCCGTGGAAGCCGACATGCCTCGAACGACGACTTGGGAGCTTCAGTATGGTTGTGTAGACTGCCTCAGAGTGAGTTCCTGCGCGGCTTCTCAGGACGGGAAACGGACTGATCAGGTCTCGGATAAAAAGGCTATCGAGAGACCCCCAATGCACCGCCTCCGTTTTTCGCCAACTTTAGCAAATGCGCCCGCCAAATCGAAGGTTGCTGACTCTAGTAATCTCTTCCTGTGGCTGGTTTTCGCCATATTGGTGCTTTCGGCCATTGTTTTGGCGCGGCTGAACTTGTTCAATGAGAACATCTCCGGGCGAATGTATCTTCACGCGCTACCGACCGCGATATCGTATCTTTATCATGGTCATAACGCCGATCACACAGCGCTCTCCGAGATCGCCAACGTGTTCTACGCCTTCGGCGGACATTACCCTCCCGATGGCATTGACGCCTCCATTCGAAGAGCGCTTCAGGTCAAGGTGCTGGACCGCACAAATCTCTATTTTTGGGGTGCCGACGACCGAGGGTTGGGCGAGTTCGTCGTTGCGTCCTTCGCGCTGTTTGGGCCGCGCCACGCCGCGCTCATCATGGGATACTTCGTTCTCTTGGGCGCCGGAGCGATGTTGCTGGCCTGCCAGGAAAGGGCGCGGCCGCAAAATTTCGTGCCGGTCCTTTGTCTCGTGGCAGGGTGCTGCGTCGCCAGCTGGTATCTGGTGTTCCTGACGGCTGATTTTCGGGACGTTCTAACGAGCGTGCCCCGCAATCCAGCCGCCAACATCACAGAGAGTCGCGGCTTCGATGTGCTTGCTCTCCTGCCGGCCTGCGGCCTGTTCCTCCTCTTCAAAAACAGACGGCGCAACTGGGTATTTTTCGCGGCCGCACACGTTCTCTATCTCTATGCAATCGTACTCATTCGCTCGTCAGCCCTCACAGCGGGACTGGTGGTTGCGATTGCAATGCTGGTGTCTCTGTCGGTCGATCGCTTTCGGGGGACAGCGGACCGCCAAGCAATGGTCCGGCTTGCCGTGATTTTCGGTTTGCTGATCGCAGGGCATTTGGCTGGCAAGCTTTACATGCGTGCTACGCACCATCCGGCTTACTTTGCCGAGCAGGGCACCCGTACCGTTTGGCACAATCTGCTGATGGGGTTGGCGGATACCAAGCTCGGGAAGCGCTATGTGGACGGGCTGACCGACCCTGCCGCTGTCGCGGGCGTCATCAAGTGGATGCGCGAGCGTGACGATCCGCGTTTGGAGCAGGAATGGGCAAAGCGGTATGTCCCCAACACGTTCGGTTATCCTGGATTCGATGTCACCCAGTATGAAGCGGCCGCCCGCAGCATGTACCTGCACCTGCTAACGCGACGCCCTCTCGAAGTAGCTGGCAAGGTCGTCTTCGGCATGAAGTTTGCGGGCGCGTACCTGTTCAGGGCATCGCTACAGCTTGTAAAACGTCAATGGCTGGCGTTCGTGGCGCTGGCAGCCATCGTATGCATGTTTCGGGTTAGGGGTCCGACCAGGGCCGACTTCGCCGTCTTCCTGTGCAGTGGGGCGTTGGTTGGCCTCCTGCCGACGGTCGTGTTTTATTTCGTCCCTACCTCTCTCATCATCTCCACCGGGGCGATGATAGCGCTGGTCCTGTTGCTCATTTCGATGACCGCCTCGGCGATCGTAGATCGGTATTCAACGTCGCATGAGCCATCCATCCGGGCCGCTATCTGATCGATTTGGCATGGTCTCGCGTACAACCAAGCGGAGGAGCTTTGAGTGAAAGGCGCCGCTCGGGGGCACAAAGCTCTCTGATCGTCCAGTCGCTGGGTCGACGATCAAAGGGAGTGACGAACTGCCCTAAAGAGTTGGCCAACGCGGACGACAGCATTTCGATCTGTTGCCATTTGATTGTTCGCTGATTGCCATTCGATTGTTCGCGCTACATGAAGGGATCGCCCGGCCTGATCGCCGCCGGCGGCGCCTGCCAGAGTTCGAGGGCGGCATCCGTTCCGGTCGCGGCGTGGCGCTTCACCTCGGTCGCAAAACCGACGGCGTCTCCGCCGGTGAAGACCAACCGGCCGCCGGTGAGGTATCCGTCCGGGAAGGCGGCCAGCGCCGTCGCCGTCAGGCTCAACCGGCCGTCCGTCGTCATCACGGCGGCTTCGGCGGGAGCTAGCGCGACACCGCAGCGGGCATCGCCGAGATCGGCTGAGCATGAGCGCAGGTAGAGCCGCCCGCGCTCCTCGTCGAAGGCCTTGGCCAGCCCCCGCACCTCGGCCGTGAAGGCGCCGTCGCTGCGGCGAACCTCGCCGACGAAGCCGGTTTCGATAAGGAGGCGCTGGGCGGGATCGGCCCAGTTGACCAGCCAGAGCCTCACCCTGGCATCGTCATAGAGCCCGCGGGCGAGATCGGCCTCGTTCAGTCCGCTCGCCGCGAACGCGCCGGAGACGTCGCCGCCTCCGACCGCGAAGCCGAGCTCCGCGCTCATCTCCGCCGCCTCGAGCCCGGTCGTCGCCGCGAAGGTGACGCCGTCGAAGACGAGGGGGCCGTCATGGTCGGTGAAGCCGAGGACGAGACCGTCCCGCCGCGTCAGGCTCCAGCAGCGGCAAAGCGTGGTCGCGCCCTGGGCCAGATGGTCGGCCAGGGCCTCGGGGATCGCGCGCATGGGACAGCTCCTGCAGGGCTTCAGAACAGGATCTCGACGACCGGAATCCGCGGAATCTCGCCGGCCTCGAAGGCCGAGAGGTCGATCTCGATCGCGTCGATGTCGAAGCGCACCGGCACGTCGAACAGGAAGCCCGCCGTAACCACGGCGCCCGGCGCGGGCGCATGGCCGGCTGCGAAGGTCACCAGACCGTTCGTTGCGTCGCAGGTGACGTGGGCGGGGTCGACGGCCGTTCCATCGACCGCGACCATGACCTCGCCGGGAACCGGTTTGCGGATCGGGCGGCGGTAGGTCGCCAGGCCCGTGCCGTAATGCTTGCAGAGCTGGAAACTCGCCGTAAGGCCATCGCCGGTGCCGATCGCCAGGTCGGTCGCCGTGGGGCCCTGCGAGGGCGGGCAGCTCTTCCAGTCGAGGCCATCGCGCCAGCGGAAGCCGTAGAGCCGGCCGCGGCGCTCCTCGAAAAAGGCGACGACCTCCGCCAGCGCATCGAGGCTGCGGATGCCGAGGCCGGCATCGTAGCGCCGGCGGGAATGGGCCCAGCGGCTGTTGCGCACTTCGCGGCCCGACGCGAGCGCGACGATCTGCGTTAGGCGCTCGGGCCCGCCACGCGCCCCACGGGCGATGTCGGTCGGAAAGCGGATCTCGTGGAAATCGCTCATGAGCCCCCCGTTTAGAGCGCGCGACCGCCGCGGGCGACGGCCCGCGCGATCGCGGCCGACACCTGTGCCTCCGAGCGTCGGAAGCTGTCGGCATCCGGTGTGGAGACCTGAACGACGACGTTGAGCGGGCGGCGCGTCTCGGCCGAGGAGCGGACGCCGAGCTTGCCGTCGGCGCCGCGCGACAGCGGCAGAATCGCTTCGGCCCCGCGCTCGCCCATCAGCCCGAGCCCCCGCCCGAGCGGGAAATAGGCGGGCGAGGCGATCACCCCGCCTTCGGCGAAGGGGGCGACCGGAGCGGCGCTCCCTCCTCCCAGGCCGACACCGCCGAACAGGCCGGTCAGCCCCTTGAGCCCCGTCCCCAGCAGGTTGGAGAGGCTGGACTGGAGCGGCTTCAGCGCCGATTTCAGCAGCGTTTCGGTGATCGAGCGACCGACGCTGCGCAGCACGTCCTCGAAGCGCTTTCCCTCGACGATGCCCTTGGCGAAGGCGTTGGTGATCGATCTGCCGAAGCTCGCGGCGGATTTGTCGAGGCTCTGCGTCAGCGAGCCGAGCGCGCGCAGGTCGGAGAGGCGGGAGGACAGGTCGATCTCGTCATCGAGCATGGAGCACCTCGGAGATAGGGTTTGAAGCAGGCCCGGTCGGGTCGTCGGGATGGGCCGCCATCAGGGCCTCGATCACGCTGCGACCGGGCGCCTGCCCCGTTCCGGCAGGCTGGTGCGCCCGCAGCGCCGCGGCGATCTCGCGCGGGCTGGCGGCCCAGAAGACGGCAGGCGGCCAGCCCAGCCGCCCGAGCCCGAACGCCATGACCTCGCCCCAGGGAAAGGGGGCCGCCGCCGGCTTCAGGCCGACGGCGGCGAGGGAGGGCGCGGCGGCGTCTCCTGCGGGCCGCAGCCGGCGATGGGCTCGGCGGCGGGATCGGAGAAGGTCGCGTCGAGCAGAGCGATGGCGGCCCTGATGGCGCCGTTGAGGCCGCCATCGAAACCGAGTTCGGCGACCTCGCGATCGTCGATCGTGGCGCCGGCCCCGCGCAGCCCGGCACCGAGAATGCGCGCGACGTCACGCGCCGATAGCCGGCCGGAGGCGAAGCGCTCGCCCAGCGCCGGCAGGCTGTCGACGCTGAAGGCGTGTTCGAGTTCGGCGAGCGCGCCCAGTGTCAGCCGCATCGGCAGCGCCTCGCCTTGGACCATCAGCGCGGTGTCGCCACGGTGCCGGTTGATCATCGCCGTCTCCTCAGAGGGCCGTGAAGGCGAGCTGGCCGGCCGATTCCAGGGACAGGTCGAAGGTGACCTCGCCGGCATGGTCGCCGCGATATTCCAGGCTCGAGAGCTGGAACGGGCCGGTCACGGTGCCGAAATCGGGCACGATCACCTGCCAGTCGCGGATCACGCCGTCGAAGAATATCTGGCGGACCAGCGCGTCCGAGGCCTCGTCCTTGAAGATGCCGGCGCCGCTGATCGCGGCGCGGCGCATGCCGGCTCCCGCCAGCAATTCGCGCCAGCGACCGGCGGATTCGGAATGCGTGACATCCACCGTCTCCGCATTGAAGGCGATCTGGCGCGCCCTCAGCCCGGCGACGGTGACGAACACCCCGCCCGCATCCGCCGCCTTGAGCAGCAGGTCCTTGCCCTTCTGTGCCGACATCCGGCCTCTCCCTCATCACGGTATGCTTGAAATCAGAGCGCTTCCGTCACCGCGCGGAAGCGGATCGCGACGGACGCCAGGCCGGTCACGGCGTCGCGGGCCAGGCGGTTCGAGCGCCAGCGCAGATTGACCAGCCGGTGGCCCGACAGCGTGAGACCGGCCCCGTCGAGCAGAGCGACGATGCGCGCGGCGGCTTCCAGCGCCAGCCGCAACGAGCCGCTCTCGCCGGCCCAGACGGTGAGGCCGAACTCCTGCTCGCAGCCGCTGTCGCTGCCGGTCGACCAGTCGCGCGCCTCGACCTCGCCATGCACGATGTAGGTGCCGCCAGCGCCCCGCGGCGCCTCGTCATGGATGCGGGCGGGGCCGATCAGGGCGGTGAGGCCTGGATCGGTTTCGAGCCGCGCCTGGATCGCGGCGCGAAGGGCCAGAATGGAGTCGCTCACGGTCCGATCTCCTGCACCAGACAGACCAGCCGGCGCCGGCCGCCATCGGGGTCGGCCACCGCGCGGATGTCGAAGAGGCGGTCGCCCTCGCGCAGGCGCTGGCCGGCATCGACCCCGGCGCGCCAGCGCAGGGTGACGCGGTGCGTCGCGGCCTGTTCGGGCCGGCCGCGGCGCCAGTGCTCGCCGCCGGCAAGCCATTCGAGCTGGGCCCAGACGGCGGCGACGGTCTAGAAAGCCTGCGTCGTTCCGCCGAGACCGTCGGGCGTCGCCACCGCCGCCTCCAGCAGAAGCCGCCGCCGCAGCGCCCCGACGGGGGCCCGTTCCTGATTCGAAGGCGCCATGGCTCAGAGCCTCGCGCGGCGGAACGGCGCGATCAGCGCCAGGATCTCGGGCGGCAGCGCCTCCGCATCGCGCCCGACGACATCGCCGCGATGCTCGAACCAGCGCGCGGCCAGGCGCAGGATCGCCTGTCGCAGCAGGGCCGGAACCGCGGCCGCAGTCGCACCGAAGCCGGCCACGACATCGATCTCGATCGCGCCCTGGGCCCGGCCGATTTCCGGCACCTCCCCCACCACCTGCAGGAGCGGCGGATCGGCGCTGGTGTCGAGACGCAGCGCGGACGGCTCCACCGGCTGGGCGATGCCGAGTGCGTCATAAACCCGCGCAGCCGTGATCGCAGAGACGGGTGCGAGCGGCAGCCGCAGCGCGCCGCCCTGCGGCCAGCGATCGATTACGATGCGCCAGCTCTGATCGACGAGCAGGCGCCCGGACGCGGCTTCCACCATCAGCCGGGCGGCCGTGATCAGCGTGGCCAGCAGATCGTCCTCCGCCGCCTCCTCAAGGCGCAGGAAGGCGCGCGCCTCGGCCAGCGAGACCGGCTCCTCGGCCGGCGGGGTCAGGGCAAGCGGCGTCATGGGCGCTCCGATCGAGGGTTCAATTGCGGGGAGCGACGCGCTATCGAGCGTCTCCCGTCACCGGAGAAGCGCGATGCGCATCGGACGTCTGATCAGCCTGGGCAGCGTCGTCTGCGGTCTGGCGCTGGCCGTGCCCCCGGCCGGCGCCGTGGTCGGCGGCCGCGAAGGCGGGCCGCTCGACGGCTCGACACTGATGGTCCTGAACGCACGCGGCGGCGTGTGCACCGGCATCGTGCTGTCTCCGCGAAGCGTTCTCACCGCAGCCCATTGCGCGGCGGGCGGCACCGAGCTGCGCATCCACTGGAAGGAAGGCGGCGAGCCTGTTCTGCTGCCCCCTGCCGCCGTCGCGATGCATCCGGACTTCCGCGCCAACGCCGTCGCCACGCGGCAGCGCTCGATCGACCTCGCCTTGCTGCGCCTGGCGCAGCCCCTGCCCCGCCGGTTCACGCCGGCCGATCTGCGCGACGGCGCGCCGCCGCGCAGCGGGGCGCCGGTCGTGCTGGCCGGGTATGGCGTCTCGCGCGAGGGCGAGGCCCGCAGCACCGGCGTCTATCGCTCGACGGCGCTCGCAGTGGTCGAGCCCTATGGGCCCGGCAGGGTGCTGCTCTGGGCGGCCGACCCCGTCGGGGCCGGGAAGAGGGCCGGCCCGGGCGCCTGCCAGGGCGATTCCGGCGGTCCGATGGTGGGACGCGACGGCGACGGCGTCGTCGCGGTCACGAGCTGGTCGACCGGCCCTTCGGGGAAAAGCTGCGGCCTGCTCAGCCAGGGCGTTCTCGTCGCGCCGCAACGCCGCTGGATCGACGGAACGCTGGCCGGCTGGGGCGAGCGTGCCAACTGGTCGCCGGGGTCGTGAGGCAAAAGGCTGGACTGCGGCGCCGCAGTCCCTAGATTAAAGGCGGTATCACAACCGGTTCGCATCATGACACCGCGCCGCTTTTTCTTCGTCCTGGCCTGCGCCCTTCTCGTCGGCATCACGCCGGCGCTGGCGGTGGTGGGCGGCGTGCCGTCGCAGGATGTGCGCGGTGCCCGGGCCTCGACGCTGCGGGTCGAGACCAGCCGCGGCGAACTCTGCTCCGGCGCCGCGATCGCCCCGGAACTGGTGCTGACCGCGGCACATTGCCTGATGGGCGGTGGATCGGTCAGCGTCGTCAGCCTCGACACCCGGTTCCGCGCCCGCCGGCATGCCGTCATCGCCGTATTGCCGCATCCCAGCTTCGTGCCCGGAACGACGCCGCGCACGCAGCCGGGCGCCGACCTCGCCATCCTCAGGCTGGCTGCGCCCCTCCCCGCCGACATCCAGCCCGTCACCCTGGGCGGCAGCCTCTGGCAGGGCGAGACGGTAACCATGGCCGGCTTCGGCCTCTCGATCGAGACCAACAAGAAAACGGCGCGCCGCCTGCGCGAGACGCGGCTGGTCAATGCCGGCAACTACACGACGCAGAACACGGTCAAGGTCGCGGTCGATGCCGCGGCCAAGGGCGAGACCCCCGGCGCCGGCGCCTGCCGCGGCGACTCGGGCGGCCCCGTCCTGCGTGGCGACATCCGCTCGCGCGATCTTGTCGGGATCGTGAGCTGGTCGAGCGGCCCGCTCAACACGCGCGAGCGGCGCATCTGCGGCGGCTTCACCGCGATCACGCCGATCAGCGAGCACCGGGTCTGGATCACCGACTCGGCCGCGCGGCTGCTGGCGCTCGGCCCCAGGCCGCGCCTCGCCGAGCGGGCCCAGCCCGCGGCGGGCTATAGCTGGTGGTTCGCCCGCTGAGGCCGGTCGTCCTCGGCGGGCGAAGAGACCCGCTCAGACGGCGAACCTCAGCCCCTTGATCGCGGCGAAGTCCTGCACGCCGCCGCCGACCCGCTTGGTCGTGTAGAACAGCACATAGGGCTTGGCCGAGTAGGGATCGCGCAGGATGCGCACGCCCGCCCGGTCGACGACGAGATAGCCGCGCCGGAAATCGCCGAAAGCGAGCGCGATCGCGTTGTTGGCGATGTTGGGCATGTCCTCCGCCTCGACCAGCGGGAAGCCCATCAGCGTCGCGGGCGCGCCGATCGAGGCCGGCGGCTGCCAGAGATACTGGCCGGTCGAGTCCTTGAACTTGCGCACGGTGCCTTGCGTCTTGCGGTTCATCACGAAGGACGCGTTCTGGCGATGGCCGGCCTTCAGCGCATAGACGAGATCGACCAGGATGTCCGAGGGGTTGGCCGTGGCGAAGGCGCCGGCGACGCCGGTGTTGAGCACGCCGATGTTGCCCCAGCTCCAGCTCGCCTCCGCGACCATCGGATAGGCGAGGAAGCCCTTGGGCTTGTCGATGCCGTCGCCGCTGACGAAGGCCGCGCCCTCCTGCTCGGCAAACGCGCTCTCGACCTCCTCGGCGATCCACTGGTCGATGTTGACGATCGCGTCGTCGAGCAGCGTCTGCGTCGCCGCCGGCATGGCGTAGAGCTCCATCGCCGGGAAGGAGAGCTCCGCCAGGGTGGGCGAGCCGGTCTGCGGGCGCGCCGCGGTCTCGCCGACCCAGCCCGAGGCCGGCCCCGTGGTCGAGAAGGCCTTCTTGTAGGTGCCCGACGAAATCGTCCGCACCGTCGCCAGGGCGCGGATGGGCGAGGCGGTCGAAAGCCGCCGCAGGATCTCGCTCTCGACGCTGGAGGGCGCGAGATAGCCGCCATCGGGGCCCGAGCCGGCCGAGAGCGCCTTGCCTTCGAGCCGCTTCAGCCCGCTCGCCTCGCCGCTGCGGACATAGGCCGCGAAGGCGGCCTTGTGCTCGCCGACCAGCGGGTCGCGCGGCTCGTCGCGGCCGAGCGCCGGGCGGCTGCGGTCCAGCGTCAGGCGGTCGAGACGGCGCGTTGCGTCGTCGAGGGCGGCGTCGATGCGCGCCATCTTCTCCTCGGTCAGCGGGTCGACGCCGTGGCGGGTTTCGATCTGCGCCAGGCGCTCGTCATTGCTGATGCGGTAGCTCTCCAGCGTGTAGCGGAGGTCGTCGAAGGCCAGCGACAGATCGGCGCCGGCGGCCTTGCTCTCGGGAGCGTGGGGGACAGTGGTCATGGTCTCTCCTTCGGGAAAACTGGTTTCAGACGTAAGCGAAGGCAGATGCGCTGCGCAGCGCCTTGACGGCGGAGATCCGCGCCTGCGGCAGCATCGGGAAGGTGACGATCGAGATCTCCCAGAGGTCGATCCGCTCCAACCGGCGCAGGCCGCTGCGCGGCTCGGTGCGGGCGCGCTCGGAGCGAAAACCGATCGAGAGCCCATCCACCGCGCCTTCGCGCATCAGGGCGTGGATCTCGCGGGCGCGGGCGACGGCGAGCGAAAGCTGCCCCCTGACGAAGAGCCCGCGGGAATCCTCGGTGAGCGCGATCCAGCGGCCGATCGGCTCGGCCGGATCATGCTGCCAGAGCAGCTTGACGCCCGCAGGCCCCCGCCGCGCCAGGCTCTCGCGAAAGGCGCCGCGCTCGACGATGTCCTTGCCGAGATCGGCGACGCCGAACAGGCTGGCATAGCCCTCGAACAGCCCATCGAGGCCGATGCGCGCCGGCGGCAGCGGCAGGAACTTGGACTCGCGGTCGCAGGGGCCGGAGGGAGCAAACGCCCTCATCGCGCCCGCTCCCCGGCCTTGCCGACGCGACCCGCACCGCCTTCCAGCCGGGCCAGATGGCGCAGGAAGCGGCCGAAGGCCTCCGTGTTGGCCGGCCCGCGCGCCGGCTGCCGCGGCGGGCTGCGGCCCGGGCCGGAGGCTTTCGGCGGGGCGGGCTTCTGGTCTGCGGAACGCGTCATGGCTGGTCCCCCTCGTGACGGGCGTTGAAGCGGTTGAGTTCGCGCACGAAGTCGTCGAAGCGCCGGTTGGCGGCGGTCAGTTCGCGCAGCACGAAGAAGGCGAAGCCCGAGGCGCAGGCTGCCCAGAGCAGCAGCCCGAGATGGCCGACATCGGCGCGCCCGACGAAGGCGGTGACGATCTGGTCGAGCAGGTTCATGGGCTCACCCCTCCCCCTTCGGGCGCCCGGCCATAGCCGACCGCCTCGCGCTTCTCGTCCTCGCTGAGGAAGGTCGCCGCACCCAGCCGGCGCCAGAGCGATTCCCGCTCCTCGGCGAGCGCCTCGATCGCGTCGAGATCGGGCTCGAGCGTGAGTTCGCCGCCGAAGCCCGGCCCCAGCCACTGTGCCAGCGACTGCGCCGTGCGCCGCACCAGCGGGATCGCGGTCTGGCGCCAGAAGGCGCGGTTGGCCTCGGCGAAATTGGCGTGGGTGTTGTCGCCGGGCAGGCCGAGCAGCAGCGGCGGCACGCCGAAGGCGAGCGCGATCTCGCGCGCCGCGACGCCCTTGGCCGCGACGAAGTCGAGCTCGGCCGGGGTCAGCGAGAGCGGCTTCCAGTCGAGCCCGCCTTCGAGCAGCAGCGGCCGGCCGGCATTGCGGGCGCCCTGGAAGCTGTCCTCCAACTCGGCTTTCAGCCGCTCGAACTGCGCGTCGGTGAGGCTCGCCCCGTCGGGCCCGTCATAGACCAGCGCGCCGGAGGGTCGGGCCGCATTGTCGAGCAGCGCCTTGTGCCAGGCGCTGGCGGCATTGTGGATGTCGAGCGAGCAGGCGGCGGCCTCGATCGGCGAGAGGCCGTAATGGTCGTCGACCGGGTGAAACAGCGTGAGATGCAGGATCGGCGGGACGACGCCCTCATCCTGCCGGAAGCGGATGGTGTCGCCGCCGACGCTGTAGTCATAAGCCTCCGGCCAGCCATCGCGGCCGGGCACGACCTTCATCCGGTCGGGCCGCAGCGCGTAGAGTTCGCGCGGCTCGGCGCCGGTGCCGGCCGCCTCGACATAGGCGTTGCCGGCGACCAGCAGGTGGCCGAACAGCATCTCGCGGAAGGCGATGCCGCCCTGGCGCGGATTGGGCCGGTCGATCAGCGCGAGCGCCGGATGCTCCGGCCGCTCGCGATCGCCGACCTTGGCGACCAGCGGCGTCTGCGCCGCGGCCTCGGCGATCAGCCGGACGCAGCGATGCACGACCGGGTTGCGCTCATAGCCCTCGCGAGCGAGCGCCGCATAATCGCGCGGCGTCCAGACCGGACGTCCCGCCTCATGCAGCGCGATCAGCGGCCCGACGCGCGAGCGCTTGCGTTCCGGCGCAGCGGAGCTGCGCAGGTGGCGAAGGAAATTGAGCATGGAGGTCTCGCTGTTGAGGCTTGTTGTGCAGCGTCATGGTCGGGCTTGACCCGACCATCTCGGAAACCAGTGTCTTCTCGTCCTGAGCTTCTCGGGTCCGCTGACGCGGCCCGAGAATGACGGGCCTAAATCCCCCTCACCCGCGGCCGGCCTTTCGGGCCCAGCATCAGATGGGTCAGCGCCCAGACGAGCGCGTCGAGCCGGTCGGGCGAGCGGCCGGAACTCAGGCCGCCGGGGCCGAAGTCGCACATCTCGTCTTCCAGCGCGGGAAAGGCGCCGGCATGGCGCACCCGCCCCTGCGCATAGAGCGCCGCCACCGGCTCGGCGCGCAGATATTTGCCCCGCGTCGCCCGTACCGGGCTCACCGGCACGCCGGCATCGACCTCGCGGATGACCGCGGTCGCCATCTCGCCGCCCTGGTTGACCTCGACGACGAGCGCATCGGCCTCGAAGCGCCGGTAGAGCGCGACAGCCTTGGCGGCCCATTCATGCGGGCGGGCGCCGGATACCGTCCCATCCTCCAGCACATGGCCGAGGCCGTCGCCGTCGAGGCCGGCGACGACCAGCCCGCAGGAATCGGCCCGGGCCGAGGACGAGGCCGGTGGATCGACCGCGACCACGATCCGCGCCAGGGCCGGCGCCTCCCGCTCCCGGCACCCCTCGATCATCGCCCGCGTCCAGAGCGCATCCGCGCTTTCCTCGACCAGTTCGCCGTCGAGTTCCTGCCGGCCGAGCCGCGTGCCGCCATAGCTTAGCGTCATGCTGCGGATGAAGTCGGCCGCGAGGTGGAAGCGGTTGGCGCTCGTCGCGGCGCGGCTGACGGCCACCTGCGGATCGTCCAGCAGCCGCTTGATCAGTGGCACGGGACGGGGCGTCGTGGTGACGATCTGGCGCGGCCGCTCGCCGAGGCGAAGCCCGAATTGCAGCATGTCCCAGGTCTCCTGAAGGTGCGGCCATTTCGCCAGTTCGTCGGACCAGGCGGCGCCGAATTGCGGCCCGCGCAACCCTTCGGGATCTTCCGCCGAAAACACCTGGGCGATCGCGCCATTGGGCCATTCGAGCCGCCGCCGCGAGGGATACCAGCTCGGCCGCTCCCAGCGCGTGTGGATCGCCAGCAGTCCGGAGACGCCCTCGATCATCACGTCGCGGACCTGGCCTTGCGTCTCGCCGACCAGCGCGATCCGTTCCGTCGCCGCCGGCGCATAAGGCTCCTGCCCCAGCGCCATGCCCTTAACCCATTCGGCGCCGGTGCGGGTCTTGCCCGCGCCCCGCCCGCCGAGCACGAGCCAGACACCCCGCAGCGGGGGCGGCGGCATCTGGTCCGGCCGCGCCCAGATCGTCCATTCGACGATCAGCACCTCGTATTGGTCAGGCGTTGCCGTCGACAGGAGTTGCCGCAACAGCGGGATCCGTCTCTCCGGCGGCAAGCGCATCAAGACGTCGTGCAAGCTCCTTTCGGAGCTCGGCGACGTGGCGCAGTCCGGCGGCGGGCGAGAGGTCATCGCTGGCTTTGTCCTCCCGGCCGGGCGACGCCGCGTCGAGCGCCACCAGTTCGCGCACCGTTCGGGCCAGCACAGCGAGCGCCTTGGCCTCGGATTCGCTGGCCGCTGCACCCTTCGGCAATTCCTCGAGCCGCGCCTCATGCGCGTCGAGCTGGCGCTGCGCCGCGCGCCAGAGCCGCGTCACCACGGCCTTGCGGGCCACGGACAGACGCTTGCCCTTCGCGACCGGCGGCGCCGGCGCGTCTTCCTCGGGATCGGACATGGATAAAACCTCGCAGGGCCGGACATGCGAAAGCCGCCGGCGGATGAGCGCGGCGGCTTGGCGTGTGGTCACACTTCGTGAGCGTTCCTGATGTCTAGCGGATCAGCGTGACGCTGTCAAGGACTAATTTCCTATCACAGCAAGCCCCAGATCCTGTAGTTTTAACGCTACGCTAAAGGCAGAAAATTCACTGCAAAAGCGGCCTCATACCTACGGCTGCCTCGACAATCCGGCCTATTGCTTCAATCTCTCCCCCACGATAGCGAGGTACAATAAGATTATTATCTACCCTCTGCCTGACTTTTTTGCTTAGAGAGCTATCTTTTTCAAGAAGAACAACCACCGAACAATCTAAGCGAACTTGATACTTTGCGTACGAATGTAGCAGCAGCGCTTCATATGCTTTCGTATCGCTGGATCCAAAAAATACTGCTACAGGAGGATGAGCAGGCGCCCGAATGACAATGTCTGCAGGATAGGCTGAAAGTTCGGGCGAAACCACTCCGTCCTCCACGATCTCTGCCCGGCCGCCAACCGCGTGCTCAATGTCACGTATGGCTTCTTGAATCCACGTGGATTCAGCTCTTTCACGCGAGAGCAACAGCAAGTCTTGCAGACGCAGGAGCAGCGCCACAAATTGCAATGCTGCGCGAGGGACCTCCGCCTCTGGAAGCGGCTCAGTCGACAACTCGAACGTGTCCGGATCATAGACAGCGCCGTATTCGCTTAACAGCGAATGGAACACCTCGGCACGTGCAGCCACACCTAAATCAGCACCGCTTGCTTCAATCATCGGAACGGTCGAGCCGTCGTCCTGCAATCGGTAATTACCTGTGGCGGAAGGCCCCAGGATGTAAAACGTGATTCTGTCCCCGTCTTCCTTTTCAAAGGCAGTGCCGACAGCAAAGCCGGCCGGGACTTTTGCCACGGCAAGTTCGGCGCAGAACGCTCTGCAAAGATCCTCTTTCATCCGAACATTCCGCCAGCACGAGCACCCATTCGAAAGAACGTTGCCGCACGCTGATACGCCTCATTGTCAGTATTGGGGCAGCCCCGCTGGTAGGCCTTCCCCTTGCCGCATAGCCGGTTCACCCACGCTGACGTTGCCCCCTGAAGCGCCCTCGGTTTGAATTGGACTCCGTCGGAAGGAGACGGAGATGAAGAAGAGCCGGTTTAGCGAAGAGCAGATCATCGCGGTCCTGAAGGAGCATCAGGCCGGGGTCGC